>Ga0214545_1005366_pt1 | contig 23241 bp, 13 predicted proteins | sample CNSS4metaG_FD_160064 | JGI IMG/M metagenome (GOLD analysis project Ga0214545, IMG submission 160064) | Root nodule microbial communities from cowpea collected in UCLA plant growth center, Los Angeles, California, USA - CNSS4 | ecosystem: Host-associated > Plants > Roots > Nodule | place: USA...
TATATATTTCTTTTACTTTCCTTTTTATTTCTTTGATTAAAAATTAATTGTTTTAATTTAATTTATCTTTATATTATTTACTTTCAATATATTACATAAAAAAATTATATACATTAATATGTATTAGTATTTATTTTATTCTTAAAATATGTCATGAAATTTCATTTTGGTCCTAAATTTATGTGTGACAAGTTATTTGATTTTTAATCTTTATCAAGTTTGTATAATATGATACACTTGATGTCTTTATATATGATGACAAAATTGTTAATTTTTGAAGTTAAGTTTGGGGTTTAACTTTTTTTAATAATAAAACTAAAAAAAAATATTTAAAAATATTTCTATAAATATTTAATAAAGATGTCAATTTTATTAAGAATATCATCATAAGTTGTATACAAAGATTAAATTAAGTCTCAATCTAAGGAGGGACAATATTGTTTCATTTTTATAAAAATTGAGACTAAATTGAAACTAAAAACAAATATAGGGACCAAATTGGGTCACTTTGACACGTGGCACAACAGTGTAATGACACGTGTCAAAAAAAAATTCAAAAAAAAATCAAAAAATTCAAAAAAAATTCAAAAAGAATTCAAAAATTATTAAAAAAATTCAAAAAAACCAAAAATTGACATGTGACATTGACTTTAACACCGTCTGGTCAAAGTTAACGGTGAGAACCAAATTGAGTCATTTTTAAGAAAATGAGGACCAAATTGAGACAACGAAAAACGTGAAGATCAAAATGAAATTTCATGATAAATAGAAGGACCAAAAGGATAATTTAACTAAAAATATAATACAATATCCCTAACGAGAAAAAGATTAAAAAAAATAATGTATCGAATGTCGACATCCGTATACAAAATCAAATACCAAATGTCAATATTCGTAGATGAAAAAAAAATACATAATACCGGATGTTGACATTCGTAATGGATAAAAACTTCAAAAATATAAAATATTGGATATCAACGTCCGTAGAATAAAACAAGACATCGGATATCAATGTCCATTGGAAAAATAATTTGGAGGTGAATCAGTTACAAAAAGTAAAAATATAGTTACTTTTAACTTAGAGCTAAAATGGAAATTTAAAATTATTTTAGGGGTACAAGTGTTTGGAGGTCCAAGAAGAAGCCCCCGCCTAAATATATGCAGAGGGAGTTTCTATAAAGTAAGCTCATTCCACTTTTTCCACCACATCAAAACTCCTTACTTGATTGTAGAATGCTACACTTAGAAGAGAATCACATTCACCACCGCAGGCATTACTTTTTGAGCTAGCATCACAACACACGTAATCTTAGATGTGGTCGAAGCATGTTAAAAACACGAATACAAAAAAAACAATAGATCCTAAAAACGGACATATACAGTAGTAAATGTGTAATCTTCAATGTGATGGTCATTATGTCACAGGGTGGAAAGAAAACCGAAGAGGTAAGTGTCAATATTCTGCCTTAAAATATTCATAAAGTGTAAATGTTAAATATATGAGAACATGTTCCATACTTCATCATGGAGACCAGCAAAACAAAGAAATTTAGGGTATGCTTTACAAAAAAGCCAACGTCAAAATATTTAATCAAAATCGATTAGAATATTATACAATCAAAAAGTATACTGCTGTAGTGTTAAGCTAATGAATAAGATATGTATCCTAAACCAGTAAAAAGGAAACTAAAACAGACCAATGTAGACAGCTTTTTCATGTAAAATATGTAGTTCACCCCACCCCCAAACTTGGGGAAAAGCTAACAATAAAGGGGAAAAATTGAATAATAATTAACGGTTTACAAGATCTATTCGTTAACTACTGACTGCATCCGAGAGTTACTTGAGACTGCAGCCTTGAAATGAGGCTTGGAAGGGAAAATAAAAAGAGAATTGGAAGAATTTGAAGGCTGGTATGCTGCTGAATATCTCACTGAAGTCATAGAAAATTTAGGTAACTGTTGCATGCCTGAGACAAGTGGGACAAGTTTGTAACTGAGAATGTGCTCAGATTTTGGAAGAACATATATAGTATCATTGTGATATCCGGATAATACAAAACTCTGTGCGTCCCCAAGTGAGTATTTGATTTCTTGCAGTAATTGTGTCTGGTTCGAAATTCTAATATAATACGTAAAGGGATCTCCTACGACGGCATAAGGGGGGCATTCAAAACTAACAATCAATGGAGGTAACTCCAAGTTCACATCTGGCAGCTTTTGTTTAGTCATAACCCAAGATACTGTTGAAGTAGAAGCACATTTCTCTTCAATCCCAAGGTCTCTCCTCCATTTCAAACACACAGTTCCGACACTGAGCTTAGAAATGTTCATATTGGAACTGACTGAGAAAACCTTCTTGAACACTTCCCCAGGAACAAGAAGTGCGGGATTTGCAAACTCCTCGCTTCCATGTTGAATAGAACACGTCCTTTCGGCATCATCCTCTACTTCTATGCGCATGGACTTCAACCTTAACGGCAACTCAGTGCAGTTTTTAGCGCTAACAATGAGCACATTCTTTTGATTCAAAGGAAGTGATTCTGAATGATTAGACCCTGAGGCTTGCTTGCTCTTAGAGAGTAGCAATGGGTCTCGTCTGAATGGCATCAAATAATGATGGTTAAGAACAATAGCATTGTGCCCTTCAATTTGCAAGTGCTTGTGAACATGGACTGTCTGTGTATTTAATTCATTATGGTAAGGAGTATAACCCAAAGATACATATAGCATAATTGGTTTAGGTCGGTGCCACTTGATTTCTAATTTGCATGACCAGGAATCCCCATTTTTAATAATGGGAACGGAAATTAATCCAAATGATTGCTGTATTTTCTTTATTTTGTCAGAATCTAAGTGAGAATCATCTTCTCCTTCCGGTCCAGATATACCAAGCAGCTGAACATGATGACTATCCAAAGCATATGGCTCATTGTCCCTTGGACTAAACAAGCCACCCCCCTTCACATCCACGAGATTTATCTTCAATTCACCTGAGTAGACATCGTGTCCTTTAGAAACCAATGTTACAGGTACCAAGAAAACTTCTCCCACCAATGCAGGACTTGAGGCACCAAGATGCAGATCTACTTGTGGGTCTTGTTCTTCAACTTGGGTGTACTTCTGACCAGATAACACAAGAATAGGATCCTTTATTGGAACAGTTTGTACAGAATTCTCCGATGTCCAAAGAGGTAAACTATCCAGAGAAGCAGGGCTTTCAGCTCTACAGCAGATTGACAAGTGTGATCCAATTTTTGCAGTAACAGATAGGCATTCAAGTTTTCCACTTTGATCTGGAAACCATATAATGAACCCAAATCACATTCAGCTTAAAATAGCTACAGAGCAATACTTCTAATGGTAAAAGATATGTATGTGCAAGGTGGAAATAAATGAGGCATACCAACAGTACACATACTACTCTACTATAGAACCATTGATAATATAATGGACAGATCTTATTGAAAGACCACTCTGATAAATCCATACCAATTTTGAAAGACATATAACAGCTTCTGCAAGATTTATAAATGAAATTTCAGCCCAGTGTTAGCCGGAGATAGCATCATAAACAACATAAATTATGGATGACAAGATACCAAGGCAGGGGATATCAGATAATATAGAACATTTGAAACGTACCAGCCTAGGTTATTTGCTTATAGAAACAATAGGCGCACTGAACCTAACAGCTAATAGGAAAATAAATTTCATCAAAGAGTATCCGACTTACCACTTTGGATATCATAGGTCAACCTTAGCCATTTGTTTGATTCAAGGGAAAGTGATGGTGCTGTCTCTGTTCGATGATGTTGAATACCATCACTAACTTCTACTGACCGAGGCTTTTGGCCATTTGTAACAAAGAAATTGCACTTTGATTGGTTGAATTGGATTTCTAATCCATCAATCTCAACAGTAAGGGGTAAGTGCGAAAGAAGTGATACTGTAATCAAGGTTGATGACCCAGGCTTGATTGACTGTTCATGGAAAGCAACTGATGCCAGCATCACCAACCTAAGAGGACTGACAAGATCAACCTCAAGCTGAAGTGATTCATCTGTTGAGATCTTCAAATTACTTTGGTGTTCATTTGTTGCCAATCCTGAAGCTCCACTGACAAGCTCAAAAACCTCATTGTGTACAATTTCTCTTTGCAGTAAATTTGCAGCACCAGCTGGACCAGTGTCTCGCCGGACACCAGTATCAGATGATACTGGCAAAGCAGCCATTTCAAGGGAATACTCCACAAAATCTTTAATAGCACCATTTTTCCTAGAGCATTCTCGCAGGTAACCCAAGACATCCCATAATAAAGTTACCCAACCCTCTTTTCTGTATAGGGTTGCTATAGTATCAAAAATTTGTTTTGCATTACTGATGTCAGCTTCAGAAAAATATTCTCTGGCCATCTGGAACCCACAAAAAGAGCTCATCCTCAGAATTTTATTACTGCTGTAGGATTCATATGCTTTTTTAAGAAGCGCTATAATTTCAAGTGAGTCTCGAAACCTTTTTCCTTCAGAGATGGCATAGCAGATGTATTCTTCATCACTGAGACTGTAAATCCAAATGAAAACAATAGTTTACAAGATAGATATCAAAATATGAAATTATTTACCACTCAATTAAGACTTACGGTAGCATATCAACATTATCTCCATGCTCAAGTAATCGGGCAAATTGACCCACATACACTGAAGGAACAACAGACTCAACAACACTATCATTCTCATTGCTAGTTTCTGACATTGAGATTGCAAGCTCCAGCGCTGATCTCTTCTCGCTCAAGTAGTGAGCTGCTAACTGTTTCAAGGAGATGAATACAATTACCCAGGGAAGTCTATATAATAGATACACATGAACTGATTCACAAAACAACTTTGCATGCACGAATAGATTATGATAAATCATTAGATTCTGATACAACATACATAAACACATTGCAAACACATAAATATGTGAGCAAACAAGTACTACCAATAGCGGAAACGACACTCACAGACAGTTACAAGTTATGAAGGGCACCAAACTACTGATTTGAAGGTTGATAATTGTGAATAGAGTCAAATGCAATAACAATTCCAAATATAAATTAAGTGGGGGCCAGGGAGGGAAAGAAAAGAAAAAGAAAGTGAAGGAAAAGGTAGAGTTAAGAAAAGATTAACTATAATCCATGTCATTAGTTTCTCCCTTTTAATAAACATATATTCAAGTTCTATATTGACAATGAAAGTTAGAAGCATCAAAAAGGATATAACTATACAACAGTTTCTCCTCCAGCATCCCCCACAAATTGGAGGCAGACAGAAACATAACTATTGAACATTTTGAAGAATTAGTTATGATATGATCCATCGTTTCCCTTCCCCATATTTTCGGATTTCATGACAACATTTCCTTGTCCTTCCCATATTTTGCACCAAACATAACCATAATGTTTCACTAACATTAAGCCTTGAAGCAAGCATAAATGAATTAAATAAATGGAATGGAAGCATTAATAGAGACCTAGTCACACTGAGAAACAAATCAAAAAGCAAGTCATAAAACTATGACATATTTGATTTACCAAACCCACCTAGAATATCTATTGAATCCGAGAGATTGATAAAGGTTCAAATTCATGTGAATCAAAGTAGACTCAAGATAGGCACTAGGCATGCAGAATGAGAGAAGCTGAAGCTAAGATGACTCTCAGTCAATATAATCCCAGAAGCATCAATGATCAAAACTAAATGAGACTGAAGCACTCATGGAAATTGATGGTTTGGATAGTCATTTTCAATGTAAATCTTTAAACAATATAACACCACAATCAAAAAGACTGACCAAGTGCATTAGGGTCACACTGAAAGAGTTCTGGGAAGGGTAGACGTATAAATCTTACCACAACAGAGGAGTTATTTCCTACATTTGAACCCAAAGAGAGAAGTTGTTTGAATCCATGACCTCAAAGTCACAAGCTAGAAACCTACCATTGCATCAAAGCTTGCACTCATTTACCATATGTGAACAAAAAATCAAACCAGTATGCCTAAACAAGGTAACTAGATAAATGTTTCAACGCATGGCTTGACAGTTTCTTTCCTAGGAGGCAACCACTGCCAAGTAAAGAGTCAGTTATCATAACTAAAAGCTACAAAACATTGAGGAAAAAGGATTGATACCCTAGAGTAGATGTAAATGACAAATAAATGCAACAAAGGTCAGACTGTTGTAGTGGTGAGGGGATGAATCAAGAGAAAGTAGGATGTAGCAGGTACTAATAAGACCTACAAATTTACTTAAGATAATTTTGCGATGTAGGGAGAAGAAAGAAAGGCTGTAATGAGAAAATGGATAAAATATGAAGATATTTCAATTACAAGAACGGGGAAGTCCACAGAATAATTGTTAAGATGTTTCACACAAAGAATAACACAAAAAAACTTCAAATATGATTTGAACATTCCTAGCTTTAGGAGATAAGTTGGGCCTAGTCTATTTCTAGTATGATGGCAAAGTTTATCCAGTCTTAATGTTGGAGTCCCTGCAAATGTCCATTCCTACAAATTTCATGTTCTAGAAGCCAATCTACGGCCTGAGAGGTGTGTTAATAGGTATTACATTGATTAGAAATATGATAGAAGAATGCCTCTTTTAGAGGGTATAGAGCAAACAGAAGTGGTAAAGTCATTTCCCTTTCTCAACATACAAGATAGTTAAAGAGATGTGCTCACTTGGTAGTAATAGGCGGGATAATATTCCCATTCAGACATAGGTTTGGATAAAGTACTAAGGATAGGTGAGCCTTGAGTTATTTTTGAACTTGTCTCCAACAATTCACCAAATACCAAAAACTGCCTACTCATCCACTCCCAGTGAAGAAATATTCCTTCTGGTGCACCAACAAGCCTTTTATATGCATTCTTATGCTGGCGAAACCACCCCACTGCTTCTGCAACCTTCCCACTGTGCAGTAACAAGGTTGATATTTTGAAATATAATTGTTCAGATATAGTTTTTATCTCAACTAAGCGTTGTATTGCTGGCAACCTTGTTGTCACCCCAACAATCTGTAGTATAATACAAACAGAAAACACATGTTATAAAACTTGGCTTTGTACAAATATATATCTAGTAAGCACACAAATATGTAGAAGATAGAACACATGCACTTGAATCCAAATATAAGAGTTTGTGTCCGTCCAAGACAAAGTAAAAACAAAATAAGTAGAATTGAGTCAGTTAAACATATGTACAACTATAAAATTAGTTGCAATTAATGCGCTTGGAGGATGTAAAACATTGCTATTAACAAGGCTCTGACTTATGAGAGCAAAATATTAGGGACAGTGATACGCTTTCTTTCATTAGTTCAACCAATAGACGTAAGGAAGGCATACAGCGCTAATAATAGCATTTTCAATATCATGATCTCTAAATGGTGAAACCAAATTAAATAAAGAAAACACATTAAAACGACTCCACTAAAACAACTCCACTAAAACAACTCCACGCACCTCTCGCAGCGTATGATAGGCCTCCTCATAAAATTTCAATGCTTCTGTCCAGTCACTTCGAAATTCTGCATATACAGCAACCTAGCAATTCATGGCATCTAGATAAATAATGCACATTTTTTATATAAAAACACATAATATAAAAATTCATAGAAGTTCCCATACAGTAAATGGCACAAGAAAGTCAAAGAAAAATGTAATTCCACCTTTCATTTCTACCTTTTCTTTTTCTTGAAAGCCGTTATATTTAATGTTTAAATTTATATTACAGTCACAATTTCATCCCAGTCTTTCTATGTTGCAGAAAATTGCAGACAAATGTCGGCGCAATTGCGGTTGTACTGTGATGCAATCACACAAACCCCAAAACCTTGACCTCAAGGCGTTGGCAGACATTTTTAAAACCTTGTTTACTACAAAAAAAAAAAAAAAAAAAAAAAAACGAGAAGAGGAAAAAAAGTGTTCTTACTTTGAAACAGTAGCGAACAATCAACTCAACCGAGTTAGCATTCTTCTTCTCTATCCGGTGCTTAATCCTTCTCCCTTCTTCTCTATAATACGCGACGGCCAATTCAGAAAACGTACTCGCCAGCCTACACCCAGAAACGACAGCGTCAAAAGAGAAAATCGACAGAATTTCCAGAAAAATGTAGAGTAAGTGCATTGCACGTGCCTGTGAAGAGAGACTTTGAGATTGGCAGTGTCGTTAGGGTTCAAAACGATGACATATTTGGCATCTACCTCCGCGCGCTTCCGCAAGGCAATCATCCTATCTTCGCTGATCTCATCTGCATTGCTGCTCACCACGACAACCACCGCGAACTTGATGCTCTTCCCGCGAATCAAAGCCCTGAATGGGAACAACAGAAGATAAAGCTACTATTTATGAACGAATAAAAGAACTGTGTGTGTGTGTGTGTGAGAGAGAGAGAGAGAGAGAGAGTACTTGATGGAATCGAGATCGGAGCAGAGTTGGAGCCACTGAGCGGGGTCACCGGTGAGGTGGTGTGAGGGGAAGAGAGCGGCGAGGAGAGCGGGGGATTTGGTGCGGTGTTTGAGGAGCCAATCGCGTTTGAGGATGCCGGGAAGGACGGGCGAGGGTGACGTGGCAGTTGGATCCGGGTCCTTTTTGTTGTTGAAGAGATGGATGATTTTGGAGACGTCGGGGAGGGCGAGGGTGTTGATGGGAGGCTGCGCTGACAAGAAGTGGGTAGAGATGAGGGTTTGGAACTCCGGGCACCCCACCAAAGACACCAACGTCACCGGCGGAGTGCGCACCTCTTCCGGGTACTCTTCCATCGGATCGGATCCACTTCAAGAGCTGCTGCGTCTGTTACTGTTTACTTGCGAATTGCGAGTTTCACTGCTCTTGATGCTGTTATGAAAATGAACCAAGACCAACAAGGGACACGGATTTCTCAAAATGGCTAAAATAACATCTTTCTTAAAATTATTTTACATATGTGATTAAATTTTTCTAATACTGATAAACCATTAGAAATGCACCTAAGAAAGACTGACTTCAATAATATGTAACGAGTGATTGTGTAAATATTTTGTCACCTCTTCTAATATTTTAAATGTTGCATAGTAATTCAGTTTTTAAGAAATTAACTAAAATATAGAAAAATTATAGTTATTTTTTTTTAAGATTATATTAAATTATATTATATTCTCTTTCTATTTTAAAATAAGTTTAAACGTGATTTTAGTTTCTAAATTATTATTAAAATTATATTTTATTTTTGTTTAAATTTTGGCACGATTTCAAATTTTAAAAACAAATGGATAAGGACTTGAAGATCCGGTAAATCCAAATCTTTAACTTTGTATTGTGATGATTACTAAGTTCATTTAATAAAATTTGAGTATAAAAATATTTAGTCATCTATCAAATTCATTTAATACATTTTATATATATTATACATATAAAATGTAAAAATATAAATTTAGAAAAATTATAACCAATAATTGATAGGAGTGTCAAAATGGGTCAGTCTATTCCATTTTGATCTGTCCCACCTTTAGCTCGTCAAAAATGGACCAGATCGTCACAATAAAATTCGGTTCATCTTTTGTTTGGTGAGATAACAAGTCGATCTAGCGAACCTAATCCGTGTTGACATGTTTAATAGTTTATTACTTATAAAAAAAAAAGAGAATAAAAATAAAAAAAACCAAGTATTTGAAATTTTATTTTATTTTCTTATTTTTCCTAATTGTTTTCAATTTTTTTACATTATTATACGATTTAAGTGTTTCTACCTATAAAGTATCAATGCATTTCCATGAACTATTTCTATGAAAAAATACCAATGAATTAAAATTTTAACATTACTTATATTTTGATAGAAGATAAAAGAATAAAAAAAAGAGAAATAAATAAATAAACAATATTATGAATAAAAATAAAATTCTATTAACTTTTTTATTATTTTATTTCATATAATTTTATTATTTGTATTTCACAATTTTTACGATACAAAAAATAAAGATTTAAATAGATATGGAATCATTACCGGGTAGGTTTTTAAGTCAAATTATATAGTTATAATTGTGTGAAAAATCATTATAACTATGAATGATAAATAAACTCTAGTCTTTGTTTCTATTGGGAATCCTCATATTAACGAGTATTGGGCACGGGTAATATTTAAATTTTTCAATTGGGCATGAGGATGTGAATATACATATTTGTCGCACCCTCATATCTGTCATAATATCTATCTTTGTTCTTATCTCTATCCCTTTTAAATTTTTAAAATATTCAGGATCTATTAGGTAATCTTATGTATACATACATACATATATATATATATATATATATATATATTATTTTTAGTTTTTAGTTTTATAACCTTTGTAATTGTTTGGCTTGACATAAATTTTTTTCACATCTCTAAATATTGTTGCTTTTGTCACAATCTTTGTACACTTATGTTCAAATTATGTATGCTAATTAAATATTTGTATGTTTCACATTAGAATATTTTTACTCCTTTTTAATATTTTATTTATTGTTTATATTTTCACATCAGAATGTTTGAAACTCATGTTAATCGCTCAATAGCATAAACCCCTCATTTACTATGTAATTTAAAAAAAAACTTATCTTGTTTATTATCTTATTCTTAATTTTTGTTTCATTTAAAGGAGTTTATTTGTTTTACTAAAATAATTTTCATTATCTCTCAACACTTTGACTAGTTTGATATTTGTAAAAAAAAAAAATAGATTTCTAAGGTATTTTTCATCTTATCATACCCTTAATTATACATTTGTTTACTTTGTGCAATTCTATTTAATGGTTAATCAAATTGTTTATAATGCATACATTTGATCATTTTTTACTTTTTTCTAATATTTTATTTGTTGTTTATTTTTATCAAGTATAGTACTATTATGATATTTTTATTTAAAATTTTTCATTTTTTTAACTCATTATCATACATATAATTTTATCACTGTAATTGTATAAAAAAATCATTTATTATAATATAATAATTTAATTTGATTATCATGATTTTTTTATTACCATCCAACATATATTGAAATTCAAAAAATGAAATATTTATGCTAAATTTCAATTATTATTAGTTTAATTTTTGTTCTTTGTGTGATTTTGTTCAAGTAGTGTATTATAATTTTTATAAGTGTATACGACATAAAGATCATTAGAAGTTAAAGAATGGAAGTAAAAAAGACAATTAAAATATTTTTTTAATTTGAATACCTATTTTCCTTTTACAATTTTTTGAAATTCAAAAAATGAAATATTTATGCTAAATTTCAATTATTATTAGTTTAATTTTTGTTATATGTGTGATTTTGTTCAAGTAGTGTATTATAATTTTTATAAGTGTATACGAAATAAAGATCATTAGAAGTTAAAGAATGGAAGTAAAAAAGACAATTAAAATATTTTTTTTAATTTGAATATCTATTTTCCTTTTACAAATTTTTAAAAATAATTTTAAATTTTATCAACTTTATTTCATTAACATTTGCAAATTTAATAAATGTTTTAGTTCTCATGAAATTTTATTTGATACTTTAATTTGAAATGTATACTTTTGTATATATTTTTTAATATTTGATATTGAATAAACAGGAGAATACCTCCTTTGATGTTAAATATTTGATAATATTATATTTTATTTGTAGAAATTGTTTATTAGTTTATAAAAAATAATTAATTGATATTGAAATAGTAAGAAAGTGAGTACAAACATGGTGACGGCTACACCTTTTTCTTGGTGAGGATGAGGATGCAAAAAAAAAGGGTTAAATATGTTTTTGGTCCCTTAACTTTCAGTGAATTTTGGAATTAGTTCATTTCGAAACTTTGGACCAATTCAGTCCTTCATGTTTCGAAATACGTAGATTTAGTCATTTTAATCAAATTTTGTTAGGTTTATTTGATGTTTCGTACGCATTTGAGGATTGTGTTTGAGTTGTTTATACTGTTTGACACATTTTTGCTTTAATGTTAAGTCAAATACTATTATGAAATGCACTTGAAATGTCAAATAAACTTAACAAAATTTGATTAAAAGGACTAGATCCACGTATTTAAAAAGATGAAGGACTAAATTGGTCCAAAGTTTCGAAACGGACTAATTACAAAATTCACTGAAAGTTAAGGGATCAAAAACATATTTAACAAAAAAAAAAATTGATACTCAATAGGTAAGAGTATGAAGATGAATTTTTTCTTAGAGGATGAACATGAATAACAATATACCTAGTTGTCATCCGTAATTATAAGTCCATTATTTTGACATCTTTAATGATATGCCATTATGTTCGAAGCAATCAAACAATAAGTTTGATTACGGTTTAACCTAATAATAATATTAATACCTTATCTTTCCGTTACTTCATATAAACATATTTATTAACACTTAATTTTATATTTATGTCTATGTGATGTCATGAGATAACAATATATCTCTTTGTCATCTGTAATTATAAGTCCATTATTTTAACATCTTTAATGATATATCACTATGTTCGAAGCAATCAAATGGTAAGTTTAGTTACGGTTCAAATTAATAATAATATTAATACCTTATCTTTGCGTTACTTCACATAAATATATTTATTAACACTTAATTTTATATTTATGTCCTTTTAATGTCATATGTGTTTCAACATTTTGTCACGTGTGACAGACACATACATGACACATGACAACATGTGACCACACATGTAACAACATCATTAGTCATATTAACATATTTTTAATGATATTTGGTGTCGAGTCTATTTACTTTTAAAGGATAGGATCCTAACGGTATGAAACTTAAAACAAGAAAAAAAAAAATCTAATTTCACGTAATAGTTTTTCAACTAAAAATATATTTAATATTTTTAAAAATATTTTATAAATAAATTATATACATACACATATATTTCTCTAATTTTTTTTAATAATTTAAACAAATTAGCAGAGATGAATAAACAGAAGAAGCAACAATTCACAACATCCAAATTCAAAAACCAAAAGTTCTTTTAATTACAATTCTACTTGTATACATAAAACCAGCAACTATCAAACTAAAAGCCAAACAAGAAGAGTACAAGTTTATAACTCTAAATAAAACGATATTTTAACGTCTTAAGATGTACTTTCTTTGAATATAATATAGCGTCATCAAAATATATTTATTTAAAAATAATGAAAATAAAGTTCCATATAAATAATTTTGAGTTGTTATGTAATTATATTATTATTTAATTGAATAATTTATTATTTTTTTTAAGAAACCCTTAAAAATATATTAATCAATTATATCATATTTTAATCGATTAAATCATTAAAGAATAATAAGTTATGTTAAATATTTAACCAATCATCCTAATCTCTCTCAAGTAGGTATACTAGGTGAAGAAAAATAATTGATTATTATTGTTAGTGATAAATTAAATCATAATGAATTTAAAACACCTACATTTTTAATTACTTAGAAACATGCTTATTCATTATTCTATTATTGGTGAATCTAAACAGGTAAATTATCGATACATATTTAACGTCATTTTTATTAATATCATCGTCAAAGCTAATTTCACTTGCTCTTCTAGGAATTTTGACTCGACTCCATCCTTCAAGTTTAAAGAGTGGAAAGTGATGAAAAAAACCACTTAAAACCACTTTATTAATAGAGAAATAAAATAAATACAAGGAAGCACATAACTCCACACAACGCTCTTATTACAAGAGTATAAGAAATAAGAAAGAGAAAGAAGAGTCAAATACAAGCTTGAAATTTCTTTGACTCGGGGCAAGGAACATCATGGACTTAGATCCCATATATAGTTACTAACACCCACCCCTTGTTTATCATAAGCGATGTGGGACTTTTAAAGACATGTTATTTTTATCAGCCCAACATTCTACACCCTGATTAAAATAAGCACATCGTCATTGCCTATACAAGCAAGCATACTCCACCATAAAGAGTATCACTTGGAATCAAGTCGTCTTGAGAATTTTCACTTGAGATCAAACTATCCCAAGAATTTCCACTTTGAATCAAACCATTCCAAGAATTTTCACTTGGAATCAAACTATCCCAAGAATTTCCACTCGGAATCAGACCATCCCAAGAATTTCCACTTGGAATTAAACCATTCGAAGAATTTTCATTTGGAATCAAACCATCCCAAGAATTTCCACTTGGAATCAAACCATTCCAAGAATTTCCACTCTGAATAGTCACCCCAAGAATTTCCATGCACCCTGCATCAAACGCCAACAAAACACAAAGCAAGCCCAAATCCCAAAATCAGATCTACCGCTACAAAACCTCATCCTTTTCCATGGCAACGCGGTTATGCCATGAGGATATTTATCGCATTTTTTTCACAAAAGATCATCGTCTCCCATAATGAGAGAGACACTCTTAGTCGAATTTGAATCATTTTTCTGTGATGTATCTCCACCTCGACAATATTTCCTCACATACCCAGGCTTTCCACATTGCCAACATACCATATTCATTTTGTGGTTTTAGTTCCCATGTGTCCCACTTCTAACAACCATCATTGAGTTTGTTGTCATGTTTTCATTACTTTTTCATCCTCCTCTCTTCAGAAAGGATCTTACTAGTAATTTCATCAAAACTCAATGTTTCTATGCCATACATCAAGACAAGCTTGATAAGCTCATAGGAGGACGTAAGAGACCAAATGAGTCTTAGAGATATATCTTCTTCGTCAACCTTAACTCCAATTGCCTCTAATTCACAGACAATTTCATTAAGATTACTAAGGTGATCAGAGACTTTCATATCATCACCCATGCATAGGTTATGAAACTTTTCCTTCAATAACAACTGATTTGATATGCCCTTTGCTTGATATAAGCCTTCGATTCTCTCCCAAAGTTCCTTTTCGTTAACATTTTTTGCACGTTTACAAGAACATTCTTAACCAAACACAAACAAATTGCACTAGCAGCTCTCAAATACAACTCCTCCCATTCTTCTTCCTTCATGTCAGAAGGTCTTCCTTTTAACACCTTGTGTAATCCATATTGAATCAACACATCTTTGACTTGAGTTTGCCACAAGCCAAAGTTCATTCTTCCATCAAATTTCTCTATGTCACATTTGATCACACTTGCAAAAGCCATTGCAATATGAGCAACCAAAAATGATTCTCGAACAACAAGGAATTAATCTTTTCTGATGTGGAAGATCAGACTAAGCTGCAACTACAGAGCATACTAAGAAAAAATCCTATCGAACCTAGAATTAATTTTTTCTTATGTGGAAGATCAAACTATGTTGCAACCACAGAGCATACTAAGAAAAAATCCTTACCGAACCATAGCTCTTGATACCACTTATGGGAAAAACCCTCAGAATCACTTTATTAATAGAGAAATAAAATAAACACAAGAAAACATATATACAACTCTCTCATGCCCTTTGACCACGAGTACACCCACTCTCTCTAAAGCAATAATTTAACCCAAATCTCACGCAACGCTCTTATTACAAGAGTATAAGAAATAAGAAAGAGAAAGAAGAGTCAAATACAAACTTGAAATTTCTTTGACTCGGGGCAATGAACATCGTGGACTTAGAGTCCATTATATAGTCGCTAACACCCAACCCCTTGGTTATCCTAAGCGATACAGGACTTTTCAAGACATGTTATTTTTATCAGCCCAACAGAAAGAAATAAAATGAAAGGGAAAAAAATTACAAGGAGATTGAGAGAGTTAAGGAAAAGTTAATAATTGATGGAATACCATCCAAAAAGAGTAAAAATCATTTTTAAGAAGGAGAAGTAATGTCTAGTAGAGAATTATCCAATCCTCTTATACCTACCAAAATGACAATTTCCTTGCTTCTTGGATTTTTTTTAAGAGACTTCAAATTGATGTTCCTTTCCAAAAACTTTGGGACAAATGCCTACATAATGAAAAATTTATGAAGAAATTTATCACAAAAAAGAAAAAAATCATAGAAGAGACATTAATGAGTTAGAGATGGGATGTAATGCTAATTCAAAAGTTTTTCCTTACCAAATAAAAAAACTCCCAAGTCACTACTCCAATAATAATAGGAGATCTTTTAGTTAGGAAAACACTACTTGATTTGATTTGAGAGCTAGTATAACCTTAATGCCATTATCCATGTTGACAATTAAATATCCACATGGGGTTGTTAATGTATGTTAGTTAAAATGGACAAGAACATATTCATGTTGATTTTGTGATCATAGATATGTTTAAGAATGAACTAGTTCCATAAATTTTAAATTTTAGTAAGACCTTTAATGAGGACCACTCTAGTTATTATTGATGTTGCCAATAGAAAATTAAAAAATGAAAAGAAAGAAACCCTTTTTGACACCATAGAAGCAATGAAATATCCATAAGACAAAAAGGAGAAATGGGTGTTATATAAAAATTAGATAAAACGTTTCAAAGTTTAAATCTCTCCCAGAGCATGCATATTTTTTTTTTTAAAGATAACATGATTTAAGATGAGACAAAGTTAAGAGAATAAATAAACTTGGAAAAAGCAAAGTTAGCCAAGTCAACATGACTCTCTGCTTAGCATCGCGCTCAACTAGTCTTCTCTTTGCTCAATCAAACCCTAAACTAGAAAGCAACATATCTTGAGCATCAAGTCTCACCCAACGAGAGCTAATCCTAGCCCAATGAGATCTATAAACAGAGACCATGAGAACATTGCTCATAGACATCTCCCAATAAACCTAAGTTTTGGCTTAGTGAGTCACTTGAGGAATACTCTCCATTGGGCTTGAAATCCCATATAATAGTAGAGAAGGCATGAAAAGAATGGGGGTGAGGGGGAATAAGTGAAAAGAAGATAAGGTTAGGGCACCTATCTACTAGAGACACCATTCATGACTTCCACATCCTTTTCTTCGTCATATTTTCATATACATTTCATGTTATTCAACTCCATAAGTAACTAAAACCTTTTTTGTTGTAGTTAGATGTAGTCACCAAACTCTTTTGTATATTTTTTTATTAAATTTATATATGATGATATGTTACTCTTCTCCATTGATGGGAGCATAAATAGATACAAGACTAGGCTTGTTACTAAGGGATATACTCAGTTAGAGGGTATGGACTTCCATGATACATTTTCTCTTGTAGCCAAACTTACAAATATTATACTTTTACTTTCTATTGTTGTTGTAAACAACAGGCATCTAAAATAATTAGATATAAATAATTCCTTTTTGTGTAGGGAATTGCATGAAGAAATTTATATGCAAGTTCCACTAGGAGTGAACAATAATGCTAGACAAGTTTGCAAATAGAATAAATCCCTTTATGGGCTAAGACAAGCCAGCAGACAATGGTATAAAAACTCTATTCTTTCCTTATCTTGCAAGGTTATGCTAGATCTGGTGTTGATCACTCAATGTTTCTTAGGAATACTGAAAATAGAAAGATCGTTGCATTAGTTTATGTCTATTACATAATTTTGGCTGAAAATGATATCAATGAGATAGAATAACTAACTCACATCCTTAATGAAACTTTCAAAATTAAAAACCTCATTTATTTGAACGTATTTTCTTGGGTTAGGGGTTGTTAGAAATAAACCAGGAATTCATTTGTGTCAAAGAAGATATGTTTTGGATCTTCTTGAAGATGCATGAATGATGAACTACGCTCCAGCTATTACACCTATGAACCACAAGCTTACTGTTGATATAAAGGCATCCTTCTTGATCCTTCGTTGTATAGAAGATTGATAAGGAGGCTCATATATTTCACAAATACTCGACCAGATATCACTCATGCGATCCAAAATCTTAGCCAATTTGTCTCCGCATCAACTAGTATACATCAACAAGTTGTCATAAGGATCCTGAGGTATTGTAACATCCCTAAGGAATATTACTTGATAATAAATAATTAAAAACGAAATTACAATAAAGTCCACATTTAATATAAACTATTTCCCAACAACACGGGAAATTTAAAACTTTAATAGATATAAAGTCGTAAACCAAGAATCCAATATTTCATGAAATGGAATTAAAAACAGTGGCTCCCGCCAAATTTACATGAGGTTCTCAAAAACAAAAACATCAACATATACTATATGTGTATACAAAATATCCTCTGCTAGCCCTCGCTCCGAGCCTATGCATCTCCTGGCCCACCTGTCACATCATCTGCTCCCGGATAACAAGATATTCGATCATCGCCACACACACAGAGATAGGGTGAGCTATGCACAATAAAATATAACAGGTGTATGTGAAATAAACATGCTTATGAGTATATTTCCCAACCCAAAATAACATAATTAACTTCATAATTTCCAAATTACCCAAACCATGACCTCATAGTCCTTCATGAGTCATATGCATGAACTAGGTCTTGGGACTTCCCTGTGCTCCCACGAACTAACTCATTCGTGGTCCAACCCTATGAGCCTATCCCGCTCATAGTCTTACCCTACAGACTCCTCGCCTGTAGTATAAACATCCAAGTCTCACACTTGGACCCTGGCACGCACGCAATCACCATACTATGGACTCCTCGCCCAATAGTAGCCGACGGGAACTCAACCAGTTCCATGCCCATCATGTGTCCAACCACCGAGCACATCCCAGACCCCTATTGGACTTAGTCCTTCAAGCCCAGACATCACACCACATGCATATACAATCTAAACTTGGTATAAACAGCCAAAACGCACTCACAAGCACATGTAAAACATAGCAACTCGCATTAACTCGCTTAAGCCAGGGACACCCGCCCAAGCTAAGCCTCTAGCCTCACTTAGGCTAGCTCACCTCGCCTGAGCGAGCTTATAACAGTGACCACAGCACGTTATCTCGCTTAGGCGAGATCCCCTCGCCTGGGCGAGTCACACTTTCATCCAACAACAAACAAACCTCGCCTAGACGAGAAAACGACAAAACCAACATGAACACACTTCGAGAACTCGCTTAGGCGAACCACTCTCGCCTAGGCGAGAGTGTCAGTCGCTCAAAACTCCAAAGTCTCTCACCTGGGCAAGAAATCACGCTCAAACCTCCAAGTTCTCCTCGCTAACTCGCTTAGGCGAGTGCCTCTCGCTTGAGCGAGAGACCATGTCGCTCAAACCCTGTTCACGCACCCACTTCGTCAAAATCATACCAAAACATCAACCAATCATTATCAACACAACGTAGTGGCACAAGTACATCAGAATCATGCTTAATAATTGAATTTTCATCTCATTTGACACCACCTCATTACTTCCCCAAAAGAACTACGTAAAACCCCAAACTGCATATACAACCCCTAAAAGCATACCAAATTCAGACCCCAATTGAGCACACCCCCCTTGGCTGCCCCATTCTGCTAGGCTTTTCTTTACCCCTTCACATTCATACCACAACTATTAGTTAGCAAAAATGAAGCTTATTCTTTACCCATTAAGGTTTAAACCCATAACCTTCCACTCATAAGACCAAAGCACAAGCACTATATCAAACCACATTTGGTGATACTCACAAATCAACAATAGTTTACAATACCAATCACCTACTCATTCATATTCTAAAAAAATCAATAACAAAACAATCACACATAATTGGCATACTTAAGACTCAAACCCAAGTCCTCTCATACAAACCAAGTACTCTCAACCACATGAGCTAGTACTTTTCCACATCACAATAAACAACAATTAATGTCATAAAGGCGCCCTCTACCCGCATTTATTAATTAATTAATTATTTAATTAATTAATTTTCCCGGGTCTTACAGGTATTTGAAGAGAACTCTAGGAAGTGGTACCTTCCTTGCTACCAATAATGAAGCTTAGTTAAAGGGATACAATGACTCTAATTAGGTTGAAGAACCAACCTATTATTTTTAGGAGTTCTTTTGAGGTTGAATATAGAGCCCATGCTGCCACAACTTGTGAAATTCAATGGTTAAAGTACATTCTTAAAGTACAATCGACTATTGAAATTGCGTCTAATCAAGTTATGCACGAGAGAACTAAGCACATAGAGATAGATTGTCATATTGTGAGGTAGAAGATTTGTTGAAGCTTCTGCCTATGTCTAGCAAATCACTACTTGCTGACATTCTAACTAAGTCTTTACCTTCTATGTTTTTGTCTTGTTGGTTGAGTTTTTTTATATATAAATATTCTTTCATATCCTTGTAACTATAGTCTTTCTCTCTTCTTTGTCGTCTTTTCTCTTTTGTACCCTTTCTTGATATAAATCCTAAACACACCCCATGTTAGATTAATCCTATAATGATTATTATTTGATATTCTAATAAATTAAAGTAGATAGTATTTGAATTATTTATTTGTCTTAACTTTCGATCAAAGTCAATTTGCCACGATCTTTATTCCAAACCAATTTTTTTTTTGATTTTTTTAAAACGCCTTATTTTAATTTATTTTAGTCGTGTAACTAATTCTCCATTTTCTAAAAAATCTATAAAAGTATTTGAACTAGCTTTTCCTATATAGAAAATAATCTTGAAAAGCAGTACTGAAGCGAAACTTTAGACATAATTTTTAAAAAATTTAAATATATAAAACATGTAGACATTAAATTAATTCATTTGTGGTGGGTCTTTTAAATTTAATCAATAAAAATCTTGCATTATTAAATTTAAAATAGACAGTACAATATAAAAACTTAAATTAATATTATATATTGAATATTACTATATTATATATATATATATATATATAAAAGAAATCAAATTAGACCATTATATTTTTTAATAAATATTATATTATTTAGAATCAATAGCGGACCTTAGTTAGTGTTAGGGTCCCCTCCAAAATTTTGCACTTTACATTAAAATTTAATAATATATTTTCATTATTTTAAAATATAAATTAAAAAAATAATTTATTTAGAGATAAAACTCAAACAATTATTCAATTTAAAAATATGGACAAAGATGATAAGATCTACCGTTACCTTTTTATTTGGTTGCTATTAACTAATAATTTTGTTATTAAGAAGAGAACTAGTTTAAAAATTCAACTTCACTATTTTATTTTAGATGTTCTTAAACATTTAAACTAAAAAAAATTATCAATCATATTTGAATTATATCAATTTTATAATTAGAAAATACATTTTCCTTGAATAGAAATATTTTTTCTATAGTAATTATCAAAACAAAATTACAAAATAAAATAGGAGATAAATTTCTTGCATATCATATGATTATTTATATTGAAAATTAATAATTGAAAATTTTAGATTTGATTTAATTAGTGATAGACTCTATAATTTGAAAAAACAAAGACCAATTTATTATATATATATATATATATATATATATATATATATGTGTGTGTGTGTGTGTGTGTGTATATATATATGTATATTTTGTGACATCCCATTTAAATAGAGCAATCTATTAAATAAAACATCGCATAATTTATGGAATAGAAGAGTTATAAGATGAAACAGTACACATAAGGATTTACCATTACAGTCATTCAAAAAGTACTTAAGAAAATGAGGCATATCTATCACACATGCCTCTAACAAAACATGCACCACAGGGGTTCAGCAGTACACAAAACAAAACCTCTAGAGCTAGGAAAAACAAAAGGCATTGATGCCATAAAAATGCTCCCCAAGAGCTAGAGGTGACAGGACCTCTACGCCGCACCACTGTTACCATCAGGTCCACCTTCAACGTGCTTCCCATCTGCTCCCACCAACAGGGTGATCATCGCAAAGAGAAAATGAAACAGGAACATAAACAAAATAAAAGGGTAAGCTAGAGTGAAAATATTCTTTAACAATTTATAGAGCATATACAAGGCAAAGCAAAGCAAACTATTAACATGTAACTAGGAAACACTCAGAATCATGTGAGGACCATCAAATGCAGTTACTATGACTCGATATTCAGATCATACACTTGATATAGAATTCTAAAGGAAGTATGCGCCTGTGCTGGTTTCTAAACTCTGCAGAATCTAGACGCAGGGGGTTATCACCCAACCACACACAAGGTTAATCCTCTATTGTCTCGGGCCCAAACTGTCCCAAGACAAGGACCTCCTGCCACTCTCACCACATAACCCATTCTGCTCTACATGAGCGTGAATACTTATTAGAGTTCAAGATACCCTCCTTTATCTAGACATCTCCTATATCAAGGTATACACTAGGCATGCATATATATATATACACATATACATATCACTAGGGGTTTCCCATGAAACTCCCTCATCAATACATTTCACATGCCTATCCATCACCCAATTCTCATGAAATTCCACTAGCAAGCATATCATGTTTCACATTACATACTTATCACATGCATCCCAATGTTCAATCAAATGAAATCATAGCTTATCACACAACAACACTTTCATTCCAGTCATACATACTAAGCATGGCCACATACTACGAGCAAAGAAAATAATTAACACAGTATGGAGTCACATCAGCCAACACAACAACCCCTGTCACGAATTCTCGCCCAAACTGAAGGTCCTCGCCCAAGCGTAAGGGCGACAGCGTCTCGCTTAGGCGAGACTGTGCCTCGCTCAAAAACAATGCTAGTCGCCTAAGCGACCACTCGAGGTGAAATTCAGGGGTGAGTCCCTGCTATTCTCGCTTAGGCGAGGGCTACCCGCTTGGGCGAGATTAGTAGGTTTCTCACCTGCTAGCACATGCATTTTCTCATTCAATCAAACACACACACCCAACAACCAACTTCATACATCCGACAACAAGGTTCAAGCACCAAAGACACAAGAGCAGTCCAGTAATACACGAAATACTTTAAAGAAAATGAAAACCCCAGCTTCCCTTACCTTTTTGGACGCTAAAAGAAACAAGCCCACAACTAAGGAGGACTACAGCTTCAGGAACTACAGTAGCGAGCTGAACACGAAAACTAGGACAACACATGGCATAAAGTTAAACCCTACGCCAACCCATGTATCCAAACAGTGAGGAATAAGAGGGAAGTGCTTGGAGACCCTAAGAGTTACTTACTTGAAAACGAAAGGATTCCAGCTAGTTCAAGGAGAAAGTCCATTGTGCCCTAGCAGAGTTCTCAAGTCTCAGCAGATAGAGATGGAAGAGGAACTGATTTTTCTGAAAAGGTGAAAAGTGAGAGTGTGAGAGCTAGGCAGGAGTTGGAGTCCTTTCCATGGGCTGGCCTTGGACCTGCGAAAAGGTCAGGTCTAAACTCGTAAGAGCTGAAAAGAAATGGTGCTTAC
>Ga0214545_1005367_pt1 | contig 23235 bp, 14 predicted proteins | sample CNSS4metaG_FD_160064 | JGI IMG/M metagenome (GOLD analysis project Ga0214545, IMG submission 160064) | Root nodule microbial communities from cowpea collected in UCLA plant growth center, Los Angeles, California, USA - CNSS4 | ecosystem: Host-associated > Plants > Roots > Nodule | place: USA...
TATATATATATATGGTTGATTTATATATAATCTTGTGTTATCTTTTTAGCTCACCCTATCTGCTTGTGTTTGGCGATGATTGTGTATGCGGTACACGTGAGCAAATGAAATTGTAGGTGGAGCTAGTGAGGCTTAGCCGCGGAGTGGGGAAAAGCCTAGGAGTTTTATATTATTTTAATTTCGAATATCTTGTAAACTCGTATGGGAGGCTTTATTATTATGTTCAGTTTTTATGAATTATGAACTTTGGTTTTAATTGCAATTAATAAAATGTTATAAATTTCCCGCGTTTTTGGGAAATGGGGTTTTATTAATTGCGGCTTAATTACTTTTCTTTATTTTATTATTTAAATCCGTAATATCCGGTCGGGATGTTACATTTGAGGTATTAGAGCAATGGTTTTCAAAAGATTTTTAGGGTCTCTGGGAGTGAGCTGACTGTGTGTTGCTTGTGAGATCATTTTGATCATTGATTGTGATTGTTAACTAACTTTTGGTATAAAGTCTTAACCAAAGTTGTTTGATGTGAACAGTGATATGTGGCGTGCTCAGGCTTTGGCAAATAGGCGGATGAGGAATAATGTTGGGGCCGATGAGATCGCGCAGGCGATACATCAGATGGTGGATATTATGCAGCCCATTGCAGCGCAACCTAGAGACGTGGTAGCACCCACACGCCCTGTGACGATGGAGGACTTTATGAGGCATAAGCCCTCAAAATTCATGGGCAAATCCACTCTGGACGAAGCTGACGCATGGCTCAAGGAGTGTGAGAAAATTTGCAGAGTTATAGAGTGCCCTGATGCACAAAAGCTGACTTTCATTACATTCTTACTGGTGGTGAACGCTGAATACTGGTGGGCAGGCATGCAGCAGCTCATGTAGACCAGGGACGAGGAGGTTACCTGGACTTCTTTCTGAACGAGAATCCTGGAGAAGTATTTTCCAAACAGTGTCAGGCACGAGAGAGAGGCAAAATTCCTCACGTTCCAACAGGGGAACCTGACTATGCAGTCATACACAGACATATTTGAGTATCTAGCGAGGTTCTATTCGCCCACCGTCACCGAGGAGTGGAGATGTAGAAAATATGAGGGCGGGCTGAAACGCGAGCTTCGTCATTTCATTGTACCTCTCCGGATCAGGGAGTTTCCAGTCTTGGTGGAACAAGCCAAGGCTGTTGAGCAGCTAGAGACAGGGCCCAACAGAGTGGCTAGATCTTAGAAGAATACCACTAATTCACGGTAGTAGAAGAAGCCGTACGACAGGCCACAAAGTTTGGCCAAGAAATTACGGTGCTATAACTGTGGTGGAGAGCATCTACTGCTATCTACAATCTCTATCCAACAGAATATGAGGATATTACAAGGTTAGAGATGGAACCTACAAGGAATTATCATCTACTGAGAGGAGTCCTCCTCAATGCCTCACGAAGACTATTTTTAACTCCAACCAACAACCCATCACAAAACTACAAAAAGAAGAAAATAAATGCCTCTTACGTTGTTAGTATATGGATAAAAAATAAGGATAAGCAACAACCACTCTTTCAAGAAAATATACATGAAATTTTGGAATTTGTTCTGAAGAAGAAAATGAAGGAATTAGAGCACAAGCAAACAGAGAGACTGCAACAAATCGTTGAAACTCTCACTAACCATAGTCTACTCTTACTTAGTTCATTTAGAGTCTTAAACCATCCTCTTTTGACACACAATCCAAACCCTCTCAACCGTAATATATTTTTCATTTGCTAGTATAACAAGCAATTTGTCATTTATTTCTGCACTCAGTTTATCAAAATTGAATGTCTTATCCTTCATTATCTAATCTTTGAAACACATCTCTAAAATATTAGCATTTCCATTCTCTGATATTTTCTCTGATCTTTATGCCAATATACTCTAGTTATTAGCTCTAATAAAAGCTCTAATAATCCTGCTCTGATATTTATTGTTTAATAAAAGAAATTATTTTCCAAATTATTTTTCAACAATTGGTTTTTGAGTATATAAGAGTCTATAACAAGTGGTATTTAAGTCTATTATATTTAGCTTTGTTACTATGTTTTTAATCAACAAGTGGTACCTTAGTCTATACACTTTACTATGATATTTGCTTACTCTGATATCGATGTTTGCTCTAATAGATGATTATATCTAAAAACCTCAACAAGAAATTTGTAATCCATAATCTAAGTACACAAAACATGTTTAAATTGTAACAAGTGATATAATTTAATTAAATTTTGTTGACACTATAAATGTTTCAAAAATGATCAGCTAATTGTTATCTTTCATAATTATAATTTTGTCATCGTCAAAGAGGGAAAAATTGTTAGAACTAGATGCTACAAACCACATTTGTTAGAACTGATTATACTTCTTAGATGCTATAGTGTCTAATGAGTTGGAAAATACAAGAAATGATTATACTTGATATATATTTGATTATCTAATATGTGTTCATGAGTTTCAAGCAAGTTTTATCAAAACAAAAATTAGTAGACAATAGATGAAATAAAAAGGTTAGATGAAACAAGTTTGGAAGTGAAAAGTAGATGGGTCAAGTCAAAGACATGAATCTGATGATAAGGTAACTTCACCAAACAAGTCAAAGTTGATAAGGTAATTTGTATTGATGAGAAGACTAATGTCAAAACAACCAGATGAGAAAAGTCAATGAAGTCACCCGAAGAGTGAAGTCAATAGATGAGTACTACTACCAGACAATTAAATTGATCAGATGAATTGGAAGTCAAACGTAGTGACCAAACGAGCCAATATAAGTTGACCAGACGATTAAAATTAAAAGTAAGACTAGACAAGAAGAAAGTGAAATCAAATAAGTATATCGAGTAGATGAGTCAATTGTAAGTTGAATAGAAGAGTAAAAATCAAAGTAAGACCACTCAAGATGAAAGTCAATTCCAATGAGTCAAGCAAGGATATTGAGTAGGCAAGTCAAATGTGAGTTAACTAGACAACACAAGAAAGTCAAAGCTGACCAAACTAAGTCTACAAAGGGTTCCAAATGATTCATCAAACAAGACAAATAATTAAGCGTAATTATCATTTGTTCAAAGAAAATCTGAATGTTGGAAAGGAAGATTAAATCAACAAGTATCATATCAAGATTTATCTAGAATGAGAAGAAATCTTATTGGTTGAAGATCTGATTGAAGAAGAGACGTATCTGAATATCATTTATGTTGATTGAAGATTGTGAATATTGAAGAATTTTATATCTTATGTGATTTAAATCAATCAAGAGTAAGGAAATATTCTTTATATTACAAATTGCTTGAAGAATATCATGAAGATTACATTCAAAGCCACAATGGTAAAACGAATTGAAGAACGAAGAAATTCAAATTGAAGAAATACAAGAAAGAAAATATTGAATAATAAGAATATGCAAATACCCTGATAGATATATCAATACCTTCCTTATAGATGAAGATATTGAAGTAAAAATAAAATATTCAAAGATGGAAACATATTAAGAGTCATATTCTACTACGTGATTATAAATATCAAAGCCTAGATGAAAAAGAAGAGAAAGAACAATTGAACATATATAGAATGAGAACAAGCAGTATACATTATCGAGATAAAATTCATATACACACAAAGATCATAGAATTAAATCCTATTATTTGTGAGATATATTGGATTGTGTGATTAAACATTGCAAAATTCTTCACATTACATTGTGAAGTATACTTTGTGAGATTTGATAGTGTTCTCTTAATTTGAGTGTTATTGTCATTTCATTTGTGAGTTCTCAATCTCAAGGGAGATTGAGAAAGATACTTGAAGATGTTTATAATATTAGCTTGGAGAGGGTTACTCTCGTTGCATCATGAAGAGGGTGATACTCGTTCTAATCAAGTGTTTTGATCAGTGGAATATCTTAAGCATGTTGCTTAAGAGACTAGATGTGCCTTAGTGCGTGGAATGAACTAATATAAATCTTATGTGTGCAATCTCTTCCTTATACTCTGATTAATTTTCATTGCACAAATTAGACAATATGTCTATAGGCTCTATTCGTTCCCCACTTTTAGAGCCACCTTGAACTAAAAGTTTGAACAAATGTGAATCCTTCTGAATAATTTTGAAGCTCTTGGGTAGATATTTTTGAAGTTTTGGGAACCCAAGACAACAACCATTGTAAGAAATATGAAAAAATATTTTTAATGGGTAAAATAAATTGAATGGATGAAGATTATATGATGGAGCTTGGTGGAGACATGAAGCTCCAAGTGCAGCGGAAATGATGGAGGAAGCATGGAAGAGTGGAAGGCAAGTTTGTAGGCTCTTGCTTGCAATGGATAGGTGAAAGGATGAATGATTTATAGGTGGATCTAGCCTAGCAAGGGGGCTAGAGGTAAAAAGAGTAAGCTTTCTAAAAGATGACTCTCAAATGGCAATAGTGAGGAGTGTTCTCAACTCAAAGTGTTTATTGCACAAAAATTCAAGAGTGAGTACAATGCTGAAAAATTAAGGCTTTTATACTCAAGCCATTACACATGAGGAATCTTGACCCTTGGATGAGAAGGAGAAAGCATCTTGGCCTTTGATGCTAGCTTGGAGAAGAAGGCTTGATCTTGGCCATTGGATGATGACTTGGAAAAGGAGGAAGCATTCCTAACCCTTCGATGCTTTAGATCCATGAGTTGTAAGAAGAAGTGTTGACTTCCACTTAGTCCACCTTAGCTCTTTTGATGGCCAAATCTCCTATTGGGCTTAGTCAAGCCCAATTTTATCAATTCAACTATTCATTGTTTGACTTATTATTCTAGAAAGCAAAGCCTAAACAATGGGCCAATATTATTGCTATTCTATTGCTCTTTGATACACCTCTTCAAATCTTCACATCTTCTTTGGCCCATGTGAAGAGTATGAGAAGTCCATGTGGGTTTGGGCCATCTTGAATGAAGCCCAATTTGATCTTTTTTAGCATGCCCCTTGTTATTGGGCCTCTTGATGGGCTTGGGTTTGAAGGTGCACGATGGCCATGGATTGGGCCTTGACCATGATTTGGGCCTAGGCATTGACCCAAGCTATAAGCCTTGTTGGGATCACATCATTATATTTAAATTATTATGTTGATGATATAATGAAAATATGTGGTAGCTTAGCTTTAAGACCTTTGGGAATGGCGAGAGATAGAGTACACGAGACATCTACATTAGATGAGTTTATTGATTAGATGAGTGGAGATATAATTCTAAATAAGGGTTAGTTAGAGATATAATTATAAGTTGGAGGCGAGATCATATAATCCAGGGGACTTAGTTTGGAGAATGGCGAGTGAGCCCCGTAAGCATGATGAAAAGTTCTCAACCAATTGGGAATGGCCTTTTCGCGTCTGCGAGGTGATCAACAAAGTAGTGTATATGCTGAAAAATATATATCGACAGCTTAAAATGGATCGCACTTGAAATTTTATTATTGTTAATCATTCTATTGTATTTCTTGAGTGCATACTCTTTCCTACTTCGTTCTTTCTTCCCTAAGGAGGGTTTTGACGGAGAAGGTTTTAATGAGGCATCCATTTAATAAGATGATGCATCATTTTTATTTATATCAGTTTACATATTTCTAAAAATAAATTCCTACTCAATTGGGTAAGGAAGCTTCATTGACCGAGATGATTCCCCCCACTACTTATATTATTATTGGGTAAGGAAGCTTTATCAACTAAGATGATCCCTCCCATTACTTATACTATTATTGGGTAAGAAGTTTCATTCATCGAGATGATTCTGTTACTTATATTTGAGTAAGGAAGTTTAATCACAAAGATCATCTCTCCTACTGCTTATACTATATATACTTCACGATTATTATAATATTTTATGAGATAAGCACGTATATAGTAAAGATCAAAAGATTTATTTCTTATGGTGCCTGTCTAAATCAAAATGCCTTAAAAAGTAAGGCTCATTTAGTGCAAAAACTACTAGGGCAACATCAGAAAACAAAAAACATAATGTAACAAAAACATAAACTTTATGATAAGGGGTCTTCACATTTCTTCAAGAGAAGGGGGATTCTAGGCATTTGTGGAGTTGGGCTTAGCATTACCTATCTCTTCAATAGGTATTAAGGCTCCATTGTGCTCATATTTATCAAGGCTCCATTGAACAAAAGTGACGTTTGACGTAGAGCCCTGTGAAAACCTTCTGGATGCTGAGATAATATGTTATTTTCCAACTCCTTGACAAGTTTGATGATCGATGCATGCTCATGGTTTTTTGTTGCGAGTTCTTCTTCCAGCTCCTTAGTGACCAGCAAGGAACTTTTTGCTTTCCTTCTCGGCCTCCGTGCATCGAGATTTAAATAGAGTTGCGCTCAGATATGAGTTGGGGTATCTCTTTTTCCACATAATCCAGCTGACTCAGTGCATCCTACTTCTCTTTATTTGTTGTGGTAAGTGCCTTCTTCAAATTATCTATTGACTTAGTGCATCTTTTTTCTTAGCACATTGTCTAGTTGGCGACCCATCACCATAACTCTAGATTGAAATTCATTAAGTACATACAATAAGATTTCGACACTAAAACAACTTCTTCTGGCGTTAAGGTAATATTTTTACCTCCATTAATCTTCCATAAGCATTAAAGAATGCCTCTAATGAGCTATCCAAGTCTAAAGCTTCAGTACATGCATGTTTTGGCAATGGAGGACAAGGTGTTCCCAACCCTGTAGACTTTTATTTCCTCTTACTCTTTTTCTTCTCAACAGGAGGGGGTTTGAGAACTTCTTTTTTCCTCAAAGCCTTCTTGGTCGTAGTTGGATCATTCACACCTTCACAAGCAGCCGTAACAACGACTTTTTTCTTCTCCTTTTTCTCTTCTTCTAATCTTTTCTTTCTTAGTTCAAGAACACATCCTTTTGGGTAGTTTTCAGTTGCTACTATAATGTGTGCAAATGAATTTTATGGTCATTTCTTTGCAATCCATCAATGAAGATGCAAAAAAACATAATTTAACTATCTTAAAACCATAAAATTCACACAATGACCATTTATTTGCAATCAATCAATGGGTAAAAATCCTAAGGAAAAATGGAGAAATAATTAACCTTTTTCACTAATGGGATTCCTTTCAAATTCAAACAAAAAGTGTCCCAAACCCCCGATCTGTGGTAACCAAGCACAAACGTGGAAGTCATGATGAAAGGAGAAGATGAATACTGATTTTTCATGCGTGGAAAAGAAGAAAGAAAGTGGAAGAGTTACAAACTGGCATACCTGATTTTCATTCTTGACGACGCTTACTGAAAGTGAAAGCGAAGATGGAATTTTGCAATTGTTGTAGGGTTTCGGGAAGAAGAAAGTGGGGTTTGAAAATTCCACCTTCGACAATGCCTAACACAAGCTTTCACGGACGGAAATGAATGGGGTTGGGTGTAAGACCCGTGAAATTTAATTAATTAATTAATTAATTAATTAATGTGGGTAGGAGAAGCCTTTATGGCATTAAATGTTAACCTTTATGATGTGAAAAAGTACTAGCTCAAGTGGTTGAGAGTACTTGATTGTGTGAGAGGACTTGGGTTCGAGTCTTATGTATGTCAATTATGTGTTATTTAATTTTTAGTATTTTCAAGATATGCTTGGGTGTGATAAGTAAGGATATAATCTTTGATGTATGAATATTATCATGAAATATGACATAGTTAAATTGGTTATGCACTTGAATTGCAATTTTGGGGTTAGGGTTTCAAACCTTGGCTTAAAAAAAATTAACTTTCTTTTTGCTAAACATTTTTTGGCAAGGATGTCAAGAGGCAGGAAAACCTAGGAGGCAACCAAGGTGGGTTGTAAAACACAACTCGTAATGAGCCTTGAAAGCTAATTAAAGCCAATTTGAGTGCTAATTAGGGAGGGTTTCTGAGCATAAAATGGAACCTAAAAAGAGTGAGTGAGTCTGATTGGGTGGAGACAAGGGCTTGAAATCAAATTGGAATCATAAAAGGGGTTTGAAAGAGCAATTGAGCAAGAAATATTCAGGTTAGGGGAGTTCGTATTGCTTGTTTTATTTCGCAATGATATCAATGTATGATCTGAACCATATTGAGACCGTGGAACCTGCTTTCTCTCGTTATATTCGCGTTTCTGGATTTTTCCAGAAACTGCCTGGCTGTAGGGCATGAACCGCCAGGCGGCTTATGTGTTTTCAGCCTATTTTCTGGGTTCGCCTATGAACCGCCTGGCGGCTGAGGGTGGCCCGCCAGGCGACGCAACGTGCGTCTTCTTATTTTTTCGTTTTGGTTGGTTTGTCAGCGATGTCATAGTGTTTGGGTTGTATTTCTATTGTACATATTTAATTGGCATGATGAATTATGGGATTGTAGTTACTAAATTGATTTGACATTGCATGAACTTGAAAATTTCATGAATATCAATTGGTGGGTTGATGAATTGGGGATTTCATAGTCGCACTAAATTAAAGGGAAAAGGTTAATGGAATTTTACTTATTGGAAGTTTTAGGAATGGATCATGAACCTAAACATGTGAGTACAATATGGTGCCGCCCGGCGCCACACCAGAGGTGCGTGGTGTGTTGATTCACGAAAAACACTATTTTTCGTACTTTTCGCGTAATAGTAACCGCCAGGCGCCAGTCGTCTGATTTTGGGCGCTAGGCGTCACCAATTTTTCTGGTTCGCGCAGTTTTCGTAAAACTGTATTTTCCGGTTCGTTAACCGTCCGATTTAGGTGCAATTTTTACAGGTGGTCCATAACATGTGGTTCTTCACTTTGAACGGTGGAGATTGGATTTGGAGGTTAGTAGCTAGAGATATACATTACTTAATATTGCTGATTTTGGAGTTTGTAAAATACATGAATAAGCCTTTGATGAGTTCAAGTAACTTCTAATGAAGCATAATTGGGTGCATGTGGTAAGTTAAATTCAGAATGTATGTTAATTGGGTACGAGTGAGATAATTATGTGAGATATGGTATGGATGGTGAAACTTTACCCTAGTCGTGGTTTTGTGCTTGTGAATTTTTATTGAGGTACATATGCAATATTGACAAAAGTGTGGTGTCATGAGTTTATAAAAATATCAGACTGTATGATCCTAAGACGGGGTGTATGTGGAATGTATGTGGCATGTTTAAAGGGGTAAGTGAAGGAGAGTATGGGTGCATGACAATACTTGATTTGATGGCATGTTTGAATGGGTGTGGTGTAATCTTATTATAGTTGTATGACTGGAAAACCAGGCTGTGTTGTAAATTGTTATGTTGTATGATTGGGATCCCTTGGGGATCTGTTTAAGTGCCAAGGAACCAATAACAGTGCGCTACTGGTATGGCGCCTAGCGGCGCGAGCGAGCCGCCAGGCGGACGGAACGCAATCAGCGACAATGGTCATAGCGCCTGGCAGTAGGGAGGGTTCCGCCAGGCGGAATGGTGCAGCAGAGACTCTGATGGTGCGGTGGCGTCTGGCGGTGCGAGGCAGGTGCGCCAGGCGGTGACGCTGAGTGGCGCCTAGCGGCATGGTGGGTCCGCCCAGCGGTGACGATGCAGTGATGATGCTGCAGGCGCGTGGCGCCTGGCGGTGTGTGATGCCCGCCAGGCAGTCTGAACCTAGTGTGTGCTTGGCGACGTGAGATGCGCGCCAAACGGTTTTGGTTCAGTGATGGTGCGCGAGGAAAGGTTTCTAAACAACTTCAGGTTATGTTCATGATGCGAGGCTTTGGCTGGGGGTCCAATTACGAGTGTAACCCGTATTGGAGTAACACGTGACCACTCTAGGTTGTAGCCTGGTGGTTTAGGAAGTCCAGTGGAGTGTGCGAGTTGTGGCTCGTACGGCGAAGTTCGGGTGATTGCCCTCTTCAGAGTATTCTGATAGAGTTTTGGTAGTCTGGAACAGCTACAAACTTTATGTTTGTTCCGGGGAGCTCCACTTGGTGTCACGGTGAGATGCTGTGGCAAGGTTATTCCCACGTGTGGACTATCAGGTGGTGGCCTGTAGTTGGAGGGGCGAGTAGACACTCGTGCAGCAAAGATCGATCATTGTTCTCACCTAAAGGGTATAGAAATGATAGATGTCTAAATACAAGTACTGGAAGTGGAGAGTAAAGGAAAAAGGGAGAAGAATACTAACCCGGAGTTTTAATGTCGCGACGTTGAATTTAATATTATATTTGTTTGGTTTTATTTAAATGAACTCACCATATCTGTGTGTGTGTGTGGCGATGATCATGTAACTTGTTACATAGGAGCATATGTTAATGCAGGTGAGCAAGCGGATACGTAGAGACGGAGTGGGGATCACGACGGGATTATTTACTCAGTTTTATTATGATTTTCTTTTGTATTTTTTTATGGTTTGGTTTTGTAATAATTGAATAGTACGATTTTAATTACTACGGAAGCGATGTTGAACTTTTAATTTTCTCGCGTTTTTGGAAATTGCGAGAATAAATGTGATGTTTTATAAATCTTATTTCTTATTTCTTTGGTTATCTACATTTATTTTTAAATTTTAAATTTTAAATAATTTTTAAATTAAAATAATTATTTTATTAACATTATCTTTTAAATGATTATTTGTGTAATTTAAGTATTTTCTTAAACTTAATCATTATAAATGAAAATTAATTATAATAAAATTATTTATATTTAATTTTATAATTATAATAATAACAATGATTATAATTTTATTATTTTTTATTATCATGAAAAAAGTAAATACAATGTTTTTACTAGTTTATATAAAAATTTGAGATTACTCTTTTGGTTCTATTTTTGTTCAAAAATATATAGTTAGTCTTTCAGTTTTTTTTTTTTTCAATTTGATCCTGATTTTTGAAAAAAATGAAAGATGATGCAATTTTTTCATTTTTGTTAAACCAAAATTTTCTTCAAAATTAAAGTTGAATAAGGATGGTTTGATTTGTTGGTATAATTGACATAATCCTAGTGTCAAGTTCGATCAAAAATCTTTCTTCTACTTTAAAAAATATAACAAAAAATATCAAAGTACCTCAATTTCTAAAATATTGGAACCAAATTGAAACTTAAAAAAACTAGAAAAGTAACTTGACATTTTTTGACAAAAAATGGACCATTTGACGAAAGAATGGACCAAAAAAATAATTCAACCAAAATTTTGACACCCCAAAATATTGATTGAAGATCCGCCATTATCTATGTAGATAGAGTATCATGTGGAGTTAAGGGTATTTTGGTGTCTTAGAGCTAGTTGAACAATTCTAACATGTAAGGGAAGCTAGCATTTGGTAAATGAATTTGTGAAATTAGTTTAATTGTGCTACGGTATGTTGATGTTAGAGTAAAGTAGGACAATATGTTTTTGCTTCTGTTAAATTTGTTCTAGTATGTAATCATATGCATAGAGTGCAAATTTTATTAACTAAGTGTTATATAAATTGGTGATTTGATATGGAAATTGAATGAGAAGACTCTAAATTGAGCAATTTGTCTTTATTGGTATCGATTAAAGTCTAGTTTATAGTTGTTTAAACTAAAAGAAAAGAGTATAGATATCAATAAGAGTCAATTGATCAAGCTAGATCCTTCCTATTTATTTTCTGGTTTTCGATACCGCATTGGACGGTAGCAGAGGGGCGTTGAGTGCCAACTTGATATTCCAAAGTCTAGTAGGAGCATTTCGTTTTAGGGCGTTGGATATAGGAAGGCACTGTTGGGTGTCACTTTGACAGTGAGCCTCTGACTTGGTTCTCGTTGGACCAACCTGTGCTCCGTTGGGCAAAACCAAAGTCAGTGAGCTCACGGACTTTGTGCCGTTGGACGCCATTTTTATTTTATCCAGAGGTGTTCCAGGGGCCTTATCTCATCGGGCATCAGTGTGGCTCGTTGGGCACCAAGCCCTTGAAGGGTTAGCTTTGGGCGCACCTTTGATGTCGTTAGTCGTCATCTGTTCTACATGTATTATTGGTTTTTCCATGCTTTTATGATATCAACTGTTATCCTAATAATGTATTTAGTTTGTGAAGTAAAACAAAGGTATGAATGGTTGGCTTATAAGGTATTTCTAGGGAGAAAATTCCATTGACGATGTTTCTTTAGTGTTTGTATTGATGTGGGAGTCCATGGTTGGAGGTTATCTTGACACTCTAATAACCATTCAGGCAGATAGAATAGAATGAGATATGTGGTAAGAATTATAAGCGGTCCTAATCTAAAGAACAATGTAGTTCTTGTGATAGTAGAGGATTAACCTTGTGAATGAAAGGGTGAAACCTATCTTCTACGGTGTAGTAGAGGTCACTACAAGTGCAAAACCCTTTCGAGATTTGACATCAATGTTTGTATTTGGATGATTGAATCTAGAAGAGTTTGGTCGTATATATGCTTCTCTATGGAAATTGAATGAATCATTATATTTTAGATTTATGTTACCTTTTTTTTCAGCTAGCTTACCCTATTGTGAGTTTTGTGGTTGTTGTGTTTTTTTTTTCTTTACAATAATTATTTGTGTGAGCAAATTGAAAATATCTCTTGTGAATGAAGAGTCGGTATTTTGAGTCGTGAATGATATTAGATCTTCTTAGGTATGGTCTTATGACAAAATTATAATAACATAGCTTGAGAATGTATATAAATAATATTATTATATACAATATAGTCATATATGGTAAGACTATACTAATATAAAATATGCATTGAGTTATGTATTTTTCAGAATATTCATGATTACATGTTTTATTTTAGTGAAATTATGCTATTAAAAAAAAGATGTTACACAAATCAAACCCTGTTTATTATAAAATTTAAATTTTTATCTGCACTAAGGATCTCTCAGTTATACAAAATTATTTTTAATAGTCTCCACTAATATGTGTTGTCTAATATTAGAAATATTTTATAACGTATAAATAATGTCTTTCAAATTCATGTACGACATGCATATTAAAATAGTGTTTTAATTACAAAGAAATTTTGCATATACTCCCACTAAAATTATTAAAAACACTTACATTTATACTATATGATAATTGTTAAAATAATATATTAATAGATGATAATTTTTAATAACAAAAATTTTCAAGAAAGTTTTAAATTCTAGTAAATTTTTGTGTTTTAAAATGAAAATTTGATTATTATTTTTTAAAATTTTTAACGTTTGTTTGAGTTTTCTGGTTACATACTTGTTATTTGCTATATTGAATAAGACATGAGAACAAACATTACTCACATCATCGATAATTTAAAGTGAGTCACGTATTTGTGTTTGATACATATTTATATCTTATTTTTTTTCGATACTTAATAATGAAATATCTAATTTGTAAAATAGTATTACTTTTATGATGACAATAATTTATAATTTTTTATTTTAACAATGTTTAATAGATATGATTTTAATTTAAATTCACATAATACAATTATATAGTTATTAGATTTTTAAATAAATAAAAACATATTGGTATACATGTCATATTCAATATATGTATAGTATCAACATAATATTAATTTATACTATTACTAAAACTAATTTAACCTAGTAATATGAAAAAAGCAATAAATGTATTTAATGTAGTAATTAAGAAACATTTCCGGCACAGGTCAAAGATGTGAGTTAGCAGTTCCCCAGATGGTGTTGCATGCTCTAAAGATGTGAGTTAGTAGAGTTCCCTAAATGGTGTTGCATGCTCTATTCACACGTGGCACTTGTGTATATTTCATTCCGGTTGCAGCTACGATGATGTTATATAAAGAAGTGTGAAGGAGAAAGACCCAACATCATCATTTTGAACTAGGAACAGGTACAACAATTTGGGTGTGATGGAGACAAAAATGCTAAGGTTTAGTATGTTGGTTCTCTTTATAGTCTTAGCCGCTGGTAAGATATACACATGTCTAATAACCTGTGTTTTATCTTAATGAAATGATGTAAAATTGACGAATGAAACGATTAAATAGATGTGGCTCTGAAGAGAACAGAGGCGAAACAATGTTGGCAACCAAGTCTGACATTCAAGGGTGTATGCTTGAACAGTAACAACTGTGCAATAGTGTGTCGCACCGAAGGTGAAACTGGTGGCAGATGTAGAGGCTTCCCTCCTCACTGCGACTGCTACTACATCTGTTGAAATTAATTCACTCCTTCAACGTTTCCGATTAATAAAAGCTTTCTATGTAATATTTTCGACTGCTGTTATAAAATATATTAATTAGTGAGAACTTCTAAATATGTCTTTCTAACCATAATTTTTCTACTCATACTTTGCTTAATTTTGCTTAATTTTCACGTTCTTGGTGCTCACTCCATCGTTCTTTTAAACCAATATATGTTAGATAGTAAATCTCAACTAAGTACAAAATACAATAAGTTTTATGATTATAATAAAATAATTATATAATATTCATTTTATTTTCGCTCGCTTTATTTTATACGGTAAATATGTGTATTATATTTTAGATATTATATATATATAAAGTATAATTGAATTTACATAATAAATACATGTTTAAATTATTTAAAAGTATAATTGATGAAAAAGAATGAGTTAAATGGATCTAATGTTTTGTATTTACATTTATAAAGTTATTCAAAAATGATAAAATGCGGGTTGATTTATTTTTGTTGATTCATTAAAATTGAGAAATTATAAAGTTTTAAGTTTATAAGATTACAAAATTATAACATTGTGAAATTGTGAAATTATGGAATTATAAGATAATAAAATTACAAAAGTATAAATATATAAAATTATAAACTTATGAAATTTTAAAATTATAAAATTACAAAATAAAAAATTTATAAAATTATGTGATTATAAAACTATAACATAATAAAATTATAAATGTATAAATTGTATCCGTGGTAACAATTATATAAAGTGCATATAAAGTGATGCAAGATGACAGGACTAGAAAATAGTCATATCATTTCATTAACACTTACGTTACTCAACTAACAATCACATCATATTTTTGATAAAAAATAAACATTAAGCATTACATATTATAATTTTTGTAATTACAGATAACTTTTTATGGACAAAACTAAATTCATTAGTAAAACAAAAATGTTTTCTAACTTTGAAATATGATTGACTTGTGTGATGATCTATGAATATTTAATATAAAACTAAAATTTGATGAATTCCGTCGTAATGTTTGAATTATTTGTGATATGTTATATGTTATATTTGTCTCTTTCCGTTTCAAGAAAAAATAAAAAAGGTTTACATATGTCAATCAAACCCAATTTCTCATAACAATAAAATTTGTATCATGCACCAAAGATTTGTCACTAATATAAAATTATTTTTAATATTGTGTACACTAATATGAGATGTTCAATATTAAAAATGTTTTATTACAATGTCTTTAAAAATTAAGAAATTCATATACATATTAAAATGGTCTTTTGTTTACAAAGAAATTTGGCAAAATATTCCCACTAAAACTCTAAAAAAAAACTTACATTTATTAAACTTGCATTAAAGTAATATATTAATAGATGAGAAATTTTAATAACAAACTAATTTTCAAGGAAAATTTTTTATTTTTTGTGTTTTTTAATAAAATTTAATTATTATTTTTAAAATTTGTAACATTTGTTACTTGTTTCTTAGTTATTATAACGTAAAATTTACATTGACAAAAAAAAAACGTTATAAATTTTAAAAAATATAATCAAATTTCATTTGAAAAACATCAAAAATAAAGTTAATATATTTTCATTTTACATAGTATTAAAAACACAATTAAACACTTTTCTGATCAATTAAATATGAATTTTTCAAGTTGTCTAAAAATGTGCCATATATACAATCATATTCACTATTTTGTTAGTTGTTCTAACCGTATCAATAACTTGGATTTAATTGAATTTATTTGAAAAATTAGAGTACTAAATTGGACAAATGAAAAATTATAGGTCTTTTTGAGAATTTCACTAAAATTATAGGACGAAATTAAGTATTAAGCCTTTGGAGAATGATATTATGACTCTCATTTTTTTTTTACTCTCATCCTTTACTTTCTAACATGACTTAGTGTGAATCATTGATTAATGTATCATTATCTTTTTTCCTGTGGAATGTATCATTATCTTCTCTTTTGAAAAAATAATGACTTACACTAAGTCACGTCATTGAGTAAAGGATGAAATTTAAACAAAGGAAGTCAATAGTATAATTTTCCTAAGCATTTATACTAATACTAAAACTAATTTAATGTAGTAATAACAAAATAATAAATGTATTTAATGTGATAATTAAATGGAGAATGCTAATCAGCGACACTGGTTAATGAATAATTAATGTGCATTAGTTTCACCATTTTTACATTGAAAATTGGAATAATTAAGTCCATTAATTAAAATAATATAAGTGCATATCACAAATTTTATAAAGACAAAACTATCTTTTGAAATTGTTAAATAATAACTCTGATACAAAATAAGCACTTTATAATTTCTAAGGTCTTTGTTAAAAGTTTATATAATTAATTCTTTTTATATTACTAGCTTTATATGTTTATAATTAATAATTTCAGATATTGAAATATTGTCTGTTTCTTCGATATTTGGTTAAGTTAACAAAAATGTCGTAAAAGGTTATTGAAAAGTTAGAGAAAAAAATTCAAAATTAATACTTTAATTATTATTTTTTTTGTAAACTTTTTAGACGTTTAACACTGTTCTTTTTTAGTTTTTCTATTAATTTAAACTTTTTTTAAGTTTAATTACATTTTAATTTTTAATAATATTAAAATATAATTATTTTATCATTTAATTATTCTTTAACTTTTATTTTTGAACATTAAGTAAAATATTAAACATAGTTCTAATATTTAATAACATTTTTGTCCTTCAAATAAAATAAAATTACATTAATAATTATTATATCAAATTTTATTTAATATCACAATTACCAATAAATTTTTATAATATTAATATATATATTAATTATTCTTAATCACATACTTGAAAACAGTTAATAACATTACCCTAAATAAAAAACGTTTACAGCACACGTCAATGTGAATCAGTAGTTGACCAAATGGTGCTGCATGTTCATTCTATTCACACGTGGCACTTGTACACATCTCATTGTCCGACGAATGATGTTATATAAAGAAGTGTAAAGGAGAAAGATCCAACTTCATCATTTTGAACCAGGAACAACTACAACAATTAGGGTGTGATGGAGACCAAAATGCTAAGGTTTAGTATGTTCCTTCTGTTTCTAGTCTTAGCCGCAGGTAAGATATATATGTTTAATGACTTGTGTTTTGTCTTAATGAAATGATGTGAAATTGACGAATGAAATGATGAAATAGATGTGACGGTGAAGAGAACAGAGGCGAATGATTGTTGGCAACCAAGCAAGACCTTTAAGGGTCTATGCGTGAACAGTGACCTCTGTGCAAAAATGTGCTACAACGAAGGTATGACTGGTGGCAAATGTAGAGGCTCTCCTCCCAGTTGCGACTGCTTCTATGTCTGTTGAAATTAATTCACTCCTTCAATATTTTTCATTAATAAAAGTCTCGTATGTAATATTTTCAACTGCGGTTATACACAATATTAATTAATGAGAACTTCGAACTTCTAAACATGTCTTTCTCCGACCATAATGTTTTCTACTCACATTTTGCTTAATTTTCATGTTTATCCCTGCTCACTCCATCCCTTCTTTTTATTAAAACAATATATGTTACATCGTAAAATTCAACTACCTAAGAAATTCAATAACTTTTATGACTCTAATAAAATAATTATATACTAGTTTATTTTTCTCTCGATTTATTATGTATTATATTCTAAATTATATATATATATATATATATAATAAGTATAATTGAATTTACATAATAAATACATGTTTAAATTATTTAAAAATATATTATATTAAAAGAAATGTAAGAGTGTAATTGAAGAAAAAAATTATTATTATTTTTATTTACATTTGTAAAATTACTTTAAGAAAAAGGTAGGGTTGATTTATTTTTGTTGATTCATTAAAATTGACTGGAGTGTGATCAGCATAAATTAAGAAGTTACAAAATTTATAAAATTAAAAATTTATAAATTTATAAAATTATAAAACTATAAATTTATGAAATTATAAAGTTATAAAATTTTTATATTGTAAAATTATAAAATAATAAATTTCAAAAATTATGTAATTATAAAATTATAAATTTATATGTAACCACTAATGTAAAGTGACCAGACAAAACAATAGTCGTATCACTCTCACTCGATTATTTAACAAAAAAATTTAACATCAAGCATTACTTTATAAGAGTTTTGTAATAATAAATAATTTTTTATCGACCAAACTAAATTCATTGGTAAACAAAATTCAACGTTGAATTCTAGGTGATGTTAGCAAAGTCAATGTTTTCTAACTTTTAAGATGAAATCTGATTGACATGTGTGATCTATGAATATTTAATATAAAACTAAAATTTGATGAACTCTTTAATATTTGAATTATTCGTGATATGTTATATGTTATATTTGTCTCTTTCCGTTTAAAAAAAAAAAGTTTTACATTTGCTTATCAAACTCAATTTCTCATAAAAATATTTTCATGATGCAGTAAAGATTTCTCACTAATACAAAATTATTAATATTGTCTACAACTAATATGAGATGTTTAATATTAAAAATATTTTATTACATAAATAATGTCTTTCAATTTTAGAAAATTCATGTACATATATTAAAATGGTGTTTTATTTGCAAAGAAATTTCGCAAGATATTCCCTCTAAAATTCTAAAAAAACTTACATTTATTAAACTTGCACTAAAGTAATATATCTAAAGTATTATATTAATAGATGAGAAATTTTAATAACAAACTAATTTTCAAGGAAAAATTTTTATTTTTTGTGTAATTTAATTATTATTTTTTAAAATTTGTAACGTTTGTTACTTGTTTCTTAGTTATTATAACGTACACATATTACATTCACAATAAAATAAAATAAAAACGAACATTATAAATTTTAAAAATTGATAATCAAATTTCATTTAGAAAAAAACATCAAAATAAAGTTTAATATATTCTCAATTAAAGTAACAAGGTTTACTTACCATTTTACATTAAACATAATATTAATTTATATTGATAAATAAAACTCATCTAACTTAGTAATAAGAAAAAAAGCAATAAATGTATTTAATGTAGTAATTAAGAAATGTTGACAGCACATGTAAAGATGTGAGTTGGGTCCCAAATGGTGTTGCATGCTCTATTCACACGTGGCACTTGTGCATATGAAACTGTTATATAAAGAAGTGGAGAGCAGAAAGATCCAACTTCATTTTGAACAAGAAACAACAACAACAATTGGGGTGTGATGGAGACAAAAGTGCTAAGGTTTACCATGTTTCTTCTCTTCCTAATCTTATCTGCCGGTAAGATATAATGTCTATTAATGTTGTTTTGTCTGAATGAAATGAAGCGAAATTGATGAATGGAATGATTAAATAGATGTGACGGTAAAGAGAACAGAGGCGAAGGAATGTTGGTCACCAAGCTACTCTTTCAGGGGTTTATGTGTGAACAGTCATGTATGTGCAATCGTGTGCCGTACTGAAGGTGCCGCCGGTGGCAAATGTAAAGGCTTTCTTCTCCATTGTCACTGCGTTAGACCTTGTTGAAATTAATTCACTCATCCAACTTTTTTCATTAATAAAAACTTCATATGTAGTCATTTTTAGATGCGGTTATAAAAACTATTAATTAATGAGAACTTCTAATTATGTCTTTCTCCAACCATGCTTTTTCTATTCAGATTTGCTTGATTTTCATCTTCACCGTATGGCTTCTTTGTAAGATAATATATGCTATGCTATTAGTGTTGTAAAAGTTGCCGAAAACATGAACAAATCTTGATTCCTGAGGTAAGAATAATCATTGTCTTCAATGACTTATTTTGTGCATAAGTAAGTCTTTCAAAATACAACAAGAATTTCTCAATTTTTTTTTTATTTTTTTTGAGAATTTCAGAACTAACAAAAAATTTTAGAAAAGATAAAATAGTAAACCCAAATAATAAAATAAAATAAAAAGAAAAAGAGAATGAGAGAAGGATAGAGATAAGAGAAGAAGTGAAAGTTGTTGTTTTGGAAGAGGTAAAAGGCATTTATTTATAGATGGAGAAAGAGTATCGAGATGGACCAAAATCCTGTGATTGTTGCTATAGAAAAGGGAGAAGATTTCATGAAAAAATCTCCCACTCACCATGTACTCTCTATCTTTCTCCGGAAGATTTAAATAACTTTTTGCAATACATCAACAAACTCTGTTTTTATAACAATCTATTGCAATAGATAACATATAGAAAAATTGAAAAAAAAAATATCCTAAGCCTCATTTAAGATGTAATTAATGCATCGGAGTTGGTATAACAAACTATATGAACCAGTTCTAGATTGAGACACTTAAGGAGTTGGTATAACAAACTATATGAACCAGTTCTAGATTGAGACACTTAATACACAATGTAGTTGGTATAACAAGCTATATAAACAAAAAATACTTAGTATGTGTTAGTAGTTTGCCAATCACAATACACCCGCACAATTGTTGTTATCGTTTGTGTTGCTCTTACTAGCCATGTGCATGTATGATATTCACGCGCATGGCCTATAGATCATGCCAAAATCTCATACAAGTGGCCTCGCTCAACACTCATACATGTAATTTCATCAAGTGTATGCTACAAATCAACATCACCCGTAAAGATATGGAAATCATTAAAAACTTTGTTTAAACCAAAATCCTTACACCACATAGATATTTGAATATAAAGTTTAACCTCTCAAATAATGCAGTCTCTAGCACTTTCACATAGACCATGGGAATGAATATAATTGATTTAAGATTACCTTAGTTAGGCACCCCATACTTTTAGATTATAAGATTATAAGTTATAAGATTACAAGATTATAAGATTATAAAATAATAATTTTACATTTGACCATAACTATGTAAGGTGACGAGGCAAGAGAATAATCATATCACCCAATTAATACTCACATTAGAGTTAATAGAAAAATTGAACAATAGGCAGTACAAGAATTTTCGTAATTACCAGCGAAATTTTACTGACATATATAGATATGTTAGTAAAATTTACAAACATATTTTTACCAATGAATTATAGAATTTAAATTATCGACAAAATTTTCCACTGATATTGAATATGTTGGTAAGATTCGTTGGTTAGATCTATCGTTAAATTAGAATATGCATTACCGATGGATACTTTTGTTTGATGGATTTTTCTATTAATAAATTCATCATTAAATTGAGTGACAAATTTATCGCCCAGTCTGATGAGATTTGTTATATATTAAGAAAAGATGGTTGAGAAAAAGAAAATAAGAAAAGATGAGGAAAAGGCGGAGGAGGTGGTCAGATGGTGATTGTTGAAGTTAGAGAAGGTAGAGAAGGAAGAGGAAGAAAAAGAAGAAAAGAAATTAAAGAGGAGGAGGGATTTAAATATCTAACCCATTTTGTTTGGGGCCTTTTCCATGCACCTCAGCGTTTGCATGAATAATAGGCTATCAGATGTTGAAATCTGTTTTATGAGGCTATTAATTTTGAATTTCGATATTAGTGATAAACGCATCTTGTATTAACCACAAGATTTTGAAATCCGGTAGATATGTTAACCGAATTTTGAAATCTAGTATACATCATGACACTTGTTTTCTTGATGCATATCATATTTTAAAATTCGATTAACAATTCTACTAGGTTTCAAATTTCAGTTATGTGGTTAATTATGTTGACATCCTGTTAATTTTATTTATTTTTTTAACTTTTTATAAATCTTCATAAAAGTAAAACTAACAAATATATATATATATATATATATATATATATATATATATATATATATATATAAGATTTCAAAATCTGATAATTATTACAAGATGGATTTATCATTAATGTGAATGTTTGGTTTCACTTTGAAAACGTCCAAAATCAATTGTTAAAATCAATTCATATTAATAAATTATTTAGAGATACCCAAAATTAATTTCTAAAATCAATTATAAATTGAAAATTTACATAAGAAATAATTATTTTCATCAACTAAAATTGATTTTCTAACATCAAATAGAATCAATTTTCTTAAAATATTTTCAAACACACTCAATGTCGGAATTCAAAATCAGTTATAAACCAGATTTTTATATCTGGTAACATATTAATTATGAAAAAGAATATCTGTAACATGTTCATATACTCAAAAGCTCATCCTTCCAAATTCGCAAAAATTGGGAGTGTGGATGAGATAGGTAAATAGGGATGAAATAGGAAAAAGGAGGGAGAAGATAAATTAAATTTTAACTAGTTAAAGTCAATGGGGCAAATTGGGAATTCGAAAAATAATTAAGGGTAAAGAATAAGTCTTTAGAAGTACAGGGAGAAGGCTCCCTTCGTTTTAATGGGGGCTTCTTCCTGCACCTCCAATAAACTCTCCTGTACCCCCAAAACCTCCTTTATTTCCAACGTTGCCCCTGGTTAAAAAAAAAGTTACTGTGTGTGTCTTTTCTCAATTTCACCGCGCACCCCAAATACCCCTGCACCCCTCACACCCCTCACCACACTGCACCCCCAAAACCCCTCTACCCGCACCCCAATAAAAAGCAGATTCCCTCTCTCTGCACGCTGCACGCACTCTACACCACCCTTGGAATCTTTGACCTAGCCTCCCCACAAAGCTTCCTTCTCCCCCACTGCACCCCACAAAGCATCCTTCTCCCCCACTGCAGCGACTCATTCTCCCTCTTCTCCAACAAACCATTCTCGCCGCCACGCCATCCTTTTTTCCTTTTCTCCTCCACACACCATTCTTCTCCCCACCGTCGGCAACCACCTTTGATCCTTTCCCGCGGCTTCTCAATTTTTGCAGGTAAGTCATACTCGTTTTTTGTTTTTTAATATTAGACAATGTATATTTTTATTTGAATGCATGTCTATATTTTTATTTGAAGGTTTTTACATGTAGCTTTTTGTTAAATCTGGAACGGTGGGTTGTGTTGATGAGTGGTGTGTGTTGGAGAGGAAGGAGGTGGTGTTTTTATTTTTTCTAAGGAAACGGATTGTGGAATCCGTTTCCCCATTTTTCAATTTTTTTTTTCAAAACGGATTATGGAATCCGTGTTTATTTTATTTTTTTTTGGGAAACGGATTGTGTAATCCGTTTCACTTTTTTTTTTTTTTAGAAAACGG
>Ga0214545_1005368_pt1 | contig 23235 bp, 10 predicted proteins | sample CNSS4metaG_FD_160064 | JGI IMG/M metagenome (GOLD analysis project Ga0214545, IMG submission 160064) | Root nodule microbial communities from cowpea collected in UCLA plant growth center, Los Angeles, California, USA - CNSS4 | ecosystem: Host-associated > Plants > Roots > Nodule | place: USA...
TTGAGATTGTACTTTGATTGAATTTACTATGGATAATCTAAAAATTCTCACTTTTAATTGAGACTGTACTTTGATTAAAAGTGAGAATGCCAACAAATGAATCGAGTCTTTACATTGATTGATTTGTAAATCAAGAACAATAATTAATTTAACAATAATCTCTAGATAACCAGTGAAGAATCTTATTTAGGAAAAGCAGTGGAATTGACCTATTTATTATTACTGTGTTTACAATCTTCCATGTCATTTTCTTTGCATATCAAAACCCCTATTTTTATAGTTGCTAGTTTTAATTGCATTTTTAAGAATCAAATATTTGAGATCAATTCCGTATTCGTTGTGAGACGACTCAGGGTTATCTTAACCCTAACTATTTTATTCACTACTAATTTGGCAATACTGAAGTTGCTAAAGTTAAGTAATGGTAATTTGATCGCCTAACGACAGCGATATCAATAAACAATATGCAACATCTTTTAATAGCAAATACCGAATACTTTAACCATGAAGGAAATAAGCTAAACCATGTGTGTTGATATCTTCTTGGATAACCATCTTTACTAGACAACGGATAGTTTTCTAGATGCATTTGATATGGATCCCATTTTAGATAAGTCCTTCGTACCTCATCAATTTGGTTTGGTAGGTATTGCCAAGTTTGAGGACGTTTACCTGGATCACGTTCTAAAGCATTTTCAAATTCATTATATGTAACTCTAGGAACTTTAGAAAGTTGTTTTTCATTTTCTTCAATTTTTGGATTATCGTGAAGTTTTTCAAGTTTAGATGATGTAAATGCATTTTTTTCATTTTCATCACAAACATTCCTCTTGTAAAAAGAATCAATTCTTCTACTTTTTATCATAATTTTCTAATAGAAATTTGTCACCTCTCACCTATTTAGGAAAAGATAAATTATGAATATCCCAAATTAAATCTCAAAACTAAGACTCAATATATTAAGAAAATTAACACCTTGTAAATAATTAGCTTCCCTTATCTTAAAGTAGATTCCTAATATTGTTCTTTCCTTATATAACTTCAAAAGCTAAAATAGTTCTATCTACACAAAGAGAGTTTGATCAACAATTAGAGCATGATTTTATGATCAGAAAGATATGCCTAGAGCGTAGAAAAGCCACATACAAGAGGAAAACATATTTTTTTCGAAAAAAAGGGTAAAAAATGAACTTACTCAAAAGAAATAATTGTTCGGTCCAAAATGTTCCTTAACTCCTCAATTTTGTTATGTTGCCGTTTGATTTTGAAAATGATAAGAGATTGATAATAAAAATTGGAATAGAAAGAAATATATATATATATATATATATATATATGTATATATATATATAAAAGAAAAAAAAACCTTAGGGGAGCCGTGGCTCCCCTCTGTCAAGCTTAAGTTCTGCCCCTGGTCATATAAAAAAAAAAAATAATTGGTGGTCTTCATAATTAATGTTTTGAAGTAAGTATCATAAGATGACATTCACTACTAGAAAATAATGTTTTAGCGATCGAAATTAGCGACTGAAAAATATAGGTTGCTATCTGCTACCGAAATAGCCACTGAATGATTTTTGTTGCAATCTGTGACCAATATAGCAAAAAAATATTATTATACTTACATAAATTTAATCAGCGACTGAAATAGCAACCTTAACATATAATTGCTACAATTTAGTCGCTAAATCGGTGGTTATATTTCTACAAATGAACGTAGACTTTTTAGCAACCACATTATCGACCGAATAAATTTTTCATTAGTGACCGATATCATAGTGGTTGCTAAATACATTTTTTATGACGAGTAGCGACTGAAAAGTATTGGTCGCTAACTAAAATGTTTTTAATGCATGAATCAGTGACCAAAAGTATAGTGATCGCTAAATTTGTATAATTTTGTAGTTAACGACCGAAAATTTGATGGTCGCTAAATATTTATTATATGGTAATTAGCGACTGAAAATTATTTGGTCGCTGAATATAGTGTTTTTAACGTATCAATTTGTGACCGATATGCGGTGGTCGCTAAATGTTGAACACATCACTTAGCGACGAAATTGTTTTGGTCGCTAAATTCAATATTTTTAAAATTGCATTAGATGTGTGTGTTTAGAGTTTGAGATTTAAGGGTTAGGGTTTTAAGACTTAGGGTTAGGGTTTATGGTTAAATGTTATATTAAGATTCAAAAATTTAATGGTTGCTAAATGTTTATTGTTTTTAGTTGAAATATAAAATTTAATATTTAATTGTGTCACTAAACATTGACATGTAAAATAATATTAGTTACGAGCTAGTTTGTCATTGATTTTCTTTTTCATACAATAGGTATTGACAATTTCAAATTTAATACACTACAAGAATGTATTAAATTAGCTGCGATGTTAAAGCATAAGTTAGTTTTTGGACGCTTTTAAGAGTGGGTCTCACGACTCTAATTCTATTTCAAAATGTTTACATGCTTTAGATTGGGTTAAGCTCACTTTAAACCCATTCTAATGTATTTCAACAATTAAAAAATATAAAATTTTAGGTAAAGATTATACAATATTAAAACAAGTTGATTTTAGAGTGGGTCAAACTCACTCTAAGCCCACTCTACTGTATATGAACGATTACAAAAATATAAATGTTAAAATCGGCTTAACTCAAATAGATGAAAAAAGTATGAAAATATAGAATGAACTAAACCCACGCTACAACCAACACAAATATATATATTAAATTTAAATATTAAATAACTAAGTGAAATGTCATGTTTGGAATTCAAAACAATTTTTTATTATATAATTATAGTGTAGTATCAGATGAGCCCACACTTATGTTTTATAATAGATTTTTTAATTAAAGAGACTGTAAGTTTGATCGAGACAAAATAAAATAATTTTAATAGAAAATTTTTCGTGTTCCATATAACTCTGACGATTTAAAAAAAAAAAGTGAGAGGAATGTAAAGTTAAATCCCCCCTAAACACTTTGAAATTTTCGTTTTCCCTCTCTACTTCGCCATTTCCCGTTTCTTTTCCTAGAGTGCAAAATTGTTTTCTAATCAAAACGAATAAGATTAGTCTAAACCTTATGTAATAAAAGAGACAATATCCTTATCTATAATAATTTATGTTTCACTCAACCATATATCTAAAATTATAGTTATTGGTTACACCATAGTTGATCTCTATTTTTTTTTCTTGGATATCTTATGCATTATTCATGAGAACTCCTTTGTGAATAATATGTATATGGCTAATGATAGGCTTTACTTTCCTCTTCATATATATATATATATATATATATATATATATATATATATATATATATATATATATATATAAAATAATACTATTTTCAAATTTTAAAAAGAATAATTATTATTTTAAAAGATTTATGGGTACTGTAATTGTAACGTCCCATTTAATCAACAAACATAATTAACGGAAACGTCGCACAAAGGTAACATAACATCGTAGTCCTGGAGTTTTAAACTTAACTCCTTACAACTCAAGGCACACTACGGTGCCACAAGAAAACAAGTTATAAAGTTTAAAAGGAACATAAAGAAATCTAAAAGTCAGACTGGTACATGGGCCATAACCCTAAAGAAAAGCCCAACAAGAAAATGAAGTCCAGCCCAAGTAGACTATGCAGTAGAATCATCTCTCCCCTGTTGACCATGAGTACCTCTCGCATCTGCTCCCATCAATAAATTGATGATCATCGCAAAAGTAGAAGAATAACATACAAGACATTCAAACAAGAAAAGGGTAAGCTAGAGCCAAAAAGATTTCATCAATGCAATCAGATATACTTTCACAGTCTAATATACATAAATCATCCAAACATGTTATGACCTTCCAAATCAATACACTAAGACTCAACTCGACTCATCCGGATACGTATAACTCGATCGGATTCAGCGGATGCTTGCACTTATGGTGGATACCTTTGCTCACCCCGAGCTATGTGTTACAAGTGTTACAATGAATCAAATTCCCCCACACACAAGGTTAGCCCTTAATGGGTTTCAGGCCTCCTGCTACTCTCACCACAAGAGTCAGTCTGCTCTAAGTGAGACTAACTTACTCCTTAGAGTGTCAGGATGCAATCCTTACCTTGAATCCTTACCAAGTTATATAGATGAGGCACCACCATGGACACCCACTAATAGGGGCCATGGAATTACGTCCCGACCACTGAGGCACGACCCTGAAATCCCACCTAGAGATTTCCAAGGAATTACGCACTGACACAGACCAAGCATACCAGACCAATCAAGAAAGATGTATCACACACATACATATACATCACATACCAGCTCTTTATAATTCACCCCTTTCATTTCTTTCCCATGGTTCCATACCTATTCATTACACTCAAACCATAGTTGTGGAATCTTATCTCATGCCAATACCATGCCACTCTAACACCAACCATCTCATTTGTTTCACATGCTGAGATCATACAATCATATCAATCCAATTTGTAACCACAACTTATATCATGCACATCATTTCGTAGGTCTCATGCATTATATAAGGTACATCATAAACCAAACATTTCATTGAAATCGCATGCCAAGATTTATCCAAGTTCATCATTCACAATCCATGAATCACATCACTCATGCAAATTCATTCATCTCATACTTTATAAATGCATACCAAGACATACATATATCACAAAATAGTATTCATCCCAAATAAATGTGTGCCAATATTTAAGTACTTGCAATTCCATACAACCAAGCACAACCCACAACCATAATTCTTACACCAAAATTCCTAAGAAAATTTATTATCACAAAACCAAAATCATTGCAGTAATGCGTGACACATTTCTCAAGCTACAGACATCTAATCGACGATCCAACCAGTCAAACCATAAAATAGCATGCTATGAACCAAATGTCAAAATTTGAGCTCAATCCAACGGTTAATGAGTTGGGAAATTCAATTTTACTAAAACTGTGCATACCAAAAAAACACACAATCGCCCAGCGACCAAAGGCACTCGCCCAACGACTGTGCGACACATCCAGCAACGAGAAATAACGTCAGATATCACAGTTTCATGAACCTTTGAACCTCTAACTCAGAAATATACCAAAAACTAACGTTTTTTCCAATCTCTTCTCATATTTCACAAAACATTATTCGTATAAAACAGAAATAACAGGAAACCCTAGCTTCCCTTACCTGGGAAGGTTTTAACAGAGGATTCTGACACCACAATAGTGAGTACAGTAGCTCCAAGAACAATTTAGGGAGCTGGAAAACAGTGGAACCATTCAAAATGGGTTACCAAGGTGAACCCTAGTTAGACTCAAGACTACAAAGCTGAAAACAAAGAAGACACGGGGGGAAATTACTTACGTGAGCAAAAACAATGGAGTTGCGTGAGCTCGAAGAGGGAAATGCCCAAACCCTAGCAGATCTTCTGTTAGAAGGGAAAGAGGGTAAGAGCACTGTCTTTGCAAAGTGTGGCAAAATGAGGGGTTAGACTGCCTTAGGGGCTTTGGACACCCTATGGGCCAGCCCTAGGCCCAACTAATTTGGGGCAACCCTTTTTAAATTAGGGCAGAAATAAAAAAAGGGTTTTACAGTAATTTAAGTTACACCATTCCAAATCTATTTAATTTAAAAATAACAAACACCGGATTTAAAATAATTTAATTCTATCGAGCTCATATTTCTAACTTGTTTTTACAAACTAGGCAGAGAGACTCAATTTGGATATCTAATAGTTTAATAGTGTATGATGTGTTTGGATGAGATAATTTAAGAGAATAATTTATTTATTTAGAGAATTTCAAATTTTTTAAAGGAAAATGACAAGTTTGGATAAAGAAATTAAAAAGAAAATTGAAATTGAAGAATTTTAAGGACGCATTTTATATAAAAAATAGTAGAATATGAAATTCCCCAAAAAATTAAGGAATTCCCTCAATTCGAAGATTGAGCCGAGTCGGAATAGGTCAAAGTTCAAGCCGAGTCAGTTCGGACTAGAGGTCGACATGAGTCGGTTCGAGCCCTAAGTCGAGTCAAGTCGGTCCGTGCCCTAGGTCGAGCCGAGTCGATCTAGACTGAATGTTTAAACCAATTTACCCTAGTTGAAAGTTGAGTCGAGTCAAATTAGGCTAAATCGATTTGAATCGACCAAGGTCAAATTAATTCAAATCGGTCAAGGTCAAATCAATTCATATTGGCCCAAGTTGAATCAGTTGAGGTTGAATAAGCTCGAGTCAACTTAAACCAAAAGTCGAGACAAGTAGTCTCAAATTGAAGTTCGAGCTAAGTTAAGTTAGACTCAATGGTGTAGTTGGATTCACCATAAAATGGAAATTAAATTGTTTTATCCAAACAAGAAAATTGAAATTTAAGATATTTAGCCATAAATATTTTTTTCCATCTTATTTAATTTCTAAGACTTAGTTTTAGTAAGGTTTTATTTTAGTAGTTAAAATTGGTCGAATGATTTTGAAAGTTTGTTTTTATTAACAATGATAAATATTAAAATAAATAATTAAGGTAAAATATTTAATATTAAATAATAACATTCTATTTATTATTTAGTTTTAGTTTTAATTAGTAATTACAAAATATTAAATAATCAATTACTACATGTGTATTTTTTGATTAATTTTCAAATTGTATTTTTTCTACGAATACTTATTATTAATTTATTCCAATAATTAAATTTTGGTCGAATAGAATTGGAAACTATTTTTTTTGTTACTATATTATTGAATACTTAAATTTATAGTCATTATTATTTAGAGATAAAAATGACTAATTTTAAAAAGAAAGTACATTCTCTCTGAAATTTTAGTTTCCCTCTCCCATGCCACGCAAGCTTTCACTTCTATTTTCCCAAATTTTCTTTCCTCCAAGTACATTCTGTTTCGCCAAACCCTTCTCCTCCAAACCCCTCTCCTTTAACTTTTGTTCTTCGTTGTCAATCATCTTTGACCAAGCATTCATCTTCACTATTGCCATATCCCCTTTTTGCCACCTGCTAGTACTCGACGTAGCCATATGAAGGATCCAAGTGTTATGGTTTGCAAAAGAAAAAGTGCATTTTGCAAGATTGTTATTAACAAGTGTCTCATTTTTGCAATCCGAGAGGAGCTATAAAAAGTTTTAGGAGTTGAAAGCCTGGAGATTCAACTACAGAAAAGGAGCTCTTTTAACTATTGCATGCTCAAAGTGCCCTAGAAACAACTTAGTCCTTCAATAATTTGGGTAACTTCTCAAAATCCTTGGAATTTATTGATAAAGTTGTTCTTGTTTTCTCTCTAGATTGCACTAAGTTAACTTTTCCTTTTCTTTTAGTTTTATAAATATACTTTTTGTTTTTGTGTCTGAATAGTTATAGTATAGTCTTAAAAAGAATGAATAAATACGTATTACTTTTGTTCTTGCATTGGATTTGTTGAACCAACATTTCTTTAACTTGGTGTTAACTTTGAAAAGGCCTTTCTCATTAGAATGATCTAACTTTATTTGTTGAAACAATAAGCTTTATTTATTGTAGGAGGCAACAAACGTTTTTAGTGTTATTAAAAGACAAAGTGAACTTCTTTTAGATTTTTAAACCTTCGACTCTAATAACAAAGAAAGTTATGATCATGATCTATATATTGTGCCTTACTAAGCAAAATATATGTCTCGTCTCACGAAAGTTGTTGCTTTATTGCATAAAGTTGGGAGATATCGAGGGGATACCACTCTGCATGTTGCTGCTTCTAAGGGTTTCTCAAAGCTATGTGAGTTGATCATAGGAACGAAGAAGGAGAGGATTACTTGGTGAGACTGAAGAACAAAGAAGGAGAGACACCTCTCTTTCAAGCTGCTCTCAACTGGAAAAAATTGGCCTTTGCTTATCTTTCTAAACTTTTTGGCCACACCGCTCCATTGCAAGATCTTATGCGACACAATGGTGACACTATTCTTCACTATGCTATCAGTAGAGAGTATTTCAGTATCTTTCTCATACCTATCTTCTGTTCTTGCTATATGAAAAAGATGCATGTTATTCAATGCTCTTCTAAACCCATTATTGGCAAACTCAATGCTAAACATGGCTTACTCAAAAATATTTGTTAACTTTTTCTTTTTCTTTTGTAGTTTGAAGAGGTTGCTACATAGCAAGGCTGATGTTTTCCTTTCAAATCATTATTATGAGTCAGATTTGGCTTGGATGGATTTGGTTAGTCACATTAATTACTTTTATGTCACAATCATATTATCTACTTAGGTTGATTAACCATATATTTGATTAAGTCATAATTGGTGTTGTAACCACTTATTAATCATTACTAATGTGATCAATATTACTAATTAATTTAATATGGTAAAAAGAACATTACATACTAATGTTTTAATTCTGACTTTTCAGTTCTAATGCATTGCATAGTGAATATATGTGTTTCAATTTCAAGTAAATAACAATGAAGTATTCTTTGATATGTTATGTGTCTTACCATTGTTCCTTTAGCTTAAAAGTTACTTTGAAGTGAAACCTTAAACTCTAAAATTTTTAAAGCCCCATTTTTAGAATTTTTCTTCATTTAAAATGCTTATATTCACTGTCTCTCCTTTATTACGTATTCATTGTCTCTTTATTTTCCCCTTTACTTATTAAGTTTGTTTAGATCACTAATATTAATATTGAATGATGTGTGATACGATTCACACTATGGCAATGGAATTTGATGAATAAATCATTTTGGTTCTTGACTCGGACCATGAAACACCTTAGTTTATGAAACATCCAAATTGCATTTGTGTGCTTTTATATGTATTATTTAGTTTTATATATTAGGTTTTATTTTTGATTGAGAATTTCGTAATTCGTGGTTTTGCATTCACAATTTGGATTCACATGAGTGATTTTTTTTTTACTTATCTAACATACTAGTCTTGTCATCAATTGGTTCTCGTTAACTTTCTTTATTGTATTATGGTTCTCATTTACTTATCTAACATACTTCATTTATGATTCTCTTACTCATGTTGACAGCGAGGGAGAAGAAATAGATATCCAATTATTAAACCAAACAAACATGGATGAAGAATATGAGGATGAATACATTTCAAGTGAGGGTGACATGGATAGTGATTTTGATGAAACAAATACCTCTTCGGTAATTCATTCATTACAATTAATTGCATATCTTGTGTTAATTACATTAATATGTTTGTGATTTCTAATAATTGTAGTGAATGAGAGGCAAAATATCTGACACGTTTGGGTGTAGAAAACACAACCAAGTTTGAGTCTTTTCATTATAATTAACTTATTTTGTTTACTAACAGTTCATTGTTCCAATTTGTTTAATTTCTTACATGTTGTATACGTAATAAGTTCCACTTGCAAATGACTCAAAGGGGTAGAAGTGGTGGTCGTAGACCATCCAATCGTGGTGGATGAGGTGTTCGTGTTGATGATAGGGCTTCACCTAACACCAACTCTCCCACTTCATCTGTTCATCCAACCACTATGGAGTCTAGACGTCCTATCTATGAAGGACCATCACTTCCTATAGTTGAGGAAGAACATGCTGAACATTTAATAGAAGAGTCTATTCCTACTAGCTTTTCTATAGAGACCATACTGAATCAACCTTTTCCAGCACATGATTCACTTACACTTGAGTGTGAATTTGGCAATGTCATTGATCATAGGCCTTGGCTTCATGTAGAAAAAGAAGAGTAAGTATATTTTAATTTCATTGTGGAATTTCTTCAATGTGTCACTATTTACATATATCATTTTGACAATATGTTTGAACACAGATTTACTCCAACAAATGGCCCATCTACTATAATCTCACGGATCTTCAAAAAAAATTTGATGAACCAAATCCTAGTTGGAAGAAAGTTCGAATCGAGAATGCTAGTTGAATTGTGATTACATTTGAAATGTTATTTTTATTATTCAATTATGTGTGTTTGCTAACTGATTTTTCATGCAGAAAGAATATAGGTGGGATCCAGAACAAGAGCAAGCCATAAGATCTGTTTTTGAAATGAAAGGCGCACATATTTTAAAAAATGCAATGAATAAATTTAGGAATGGTTAGGATAAGGGGACTTGGATTCCACCAAGTGTTTGAGCAGCCTTGGATCTTCATTGGAGTTCTACAAAATTCCAAGACAATAGTGTCACAGCCAAGGCAAATCGGGCTATTCAGAAAGGAGTCACAACCTACTATGGTGGTTCCATATCTACTGCAACTCATTTTGAGAAAATGGTACTTATTATATTTTTTATATAGTTAGTTGAAATATAATATATTAGACTTAAGATGCTAAACTTTTACTTGTGTTTAAATATATGTAGACTAGGCAACTTGAACGAGAACCAACTGCTTGGGAGATTGTAGAAAGAACAAAGAAACTAAAGACTGAAGAATGGGTCAATGACAATACTTGTGACCTTGCAGTATGTTTAACATTTAATGTTATAATTTAGTGTTTGTTGTGTGTTTCCTTCTTGAGAGTAGTTTATGTTATTATTTTCAAGAAAAATATAAGCAACACTGAGAAGAAGTCCAATAACAACACATGCATGGAGGCTCATCTTCACAAAACTCTCATGTTCCCTCTATTGATGATAATGAAATATACTTTAGTGTTGTTGGAGGTGAAATTAAGAAAGGGAATGTGTATAGACTTGGTACATTAAGCAAAAAGTTTTATAGTTTTGCAGGTGCTCACTCTTCTACTAGCCAAGCTCTAGTGGTACATCAAATAGAAGAAATGCGTGAGACTATTCAAAAGTTGAATGCTGAACTTATGGCAAAGAATGCCAAGGAGAAGATGCAAGACCCGTGAAAAATTAATTAATTAAATAAATAATTAATTAATTAATAAATGCGGGTAGTAGGAGCCTTTATGGCATTAAATATTGGTTGATGTGACGTGGAAAAGTATTAGCTTAAGTGGTTGAGAGTACTTGATTGTGTGAGAGGACTTCGGTTTGAGTCTTAGGTATGTCATCTATGTGTTTGATATGGTGGAGTGATAATATAACTCTATATTTATAGGAATTGTCATGAGATATGAATTGGTTGAGTGGTTATGCATTGAATTGACATTTGGCAAGGTTGTGGGTTCAAACCTAGGTGAACCCATCTCTTTTTGCTAACAATTAGTTATGGCTTGAATTTGAAAGGGCACAGAAAACCCTAGCAGAAGGGCAACCAAAAGGGGCTGAAAAACCATTAAATCATAGGTCTTGAATAGCAATTAAACCATCATTAAGTTTAATTTCGTTTTGGCACTTAAACCTGCCATTAAGCCACCTATAAAAGGCTGAATTTGGGTGAGAAGAAGGTTTATGCAATGTGATTATTTTTACCTTTTAGAGGAGAGCTAATTTGAGAGGGTATTGGGGCAATTGGAGGCTAGTTTGAGAGAGGATCAAAGAGAGAGCATTACGCATAAATCAAATTATAAGCGAAGGAAATTCCAGGTTAGGGGAGTTGAACTTGTAAATTTTAGGTTTCGAGAATATTGCATGATTTTGATGATGCTATGCCATGAATTTCGTGTTGCATATGAGGTGAATTTGGGGTTTGGGTGTTTTGGTACTGTTTTATTGAAACTCTTACCTAATTGTATGAATATGATGGATTTCTACACTGAGTATGCTCTGCTATTGTGTGTAACGTCCCCACTGGAAATTACTTAATTAATTTAAATAAATAACCAAATTATTTAGTAAACTCATATTTTCATAATTCCCAAACGCGGGAAATTCAAAACCAATTACCGAGGTGCCATAATTCAAACCAATATTAATGTAATAACTTATTACAAATTCCAATAAAATATTCTAAGAAGGTAAAAGAAAGACATAATAATTTTCCTAGCTCCAACCCAAGCTATCCCCTCTCTCGGTCTCATGCATTAGCAACATCACCTGTATCATCAACTGCTCCTATGTAAAGAATTACACGATCATTGTCAACCACAAACAGAAAAGGTGAGCTCAGTAATATAAGAAATCACATAAACTTAAATAATATATAAACCGCCAGTTATATTATCATAATTAGACCTTGGCCAAGAAATTTAACCCCAAGGCCTTTCAACCTTCACAACACACAACATAAGTAACCATGGACTCAGGATTCATGATGCTCACACGAACCTGCCCGTTCGTGGTCCTGCCTCTACGAACCTCCCCGTTCGTAGTCCTGCTCTACGGACCTGCCCGCCCATAGTCTAACACATGTGATCTACCAGCCACATACCTCCCCGCACGCAACATCTCTCAAATGTGAGCACGGAACATACGAACCTACCTCGCTCGTATCCTCACATGAGAGTAACTGGGTATGAACCTCCCCGCTCATACCATCACATGTAAACCACTATCCATGAACCTACCCGCTCATGGCACAACATCTCCTGATCCACATTTGTATCAATGCGTACCACACATACAAACTACACTAAACTCGCTTGGGCTAGAAAACTTAACTTGAGCGATCCGGCCTATCTCGCTTAAGCCAATTCTTCCCGCCTAAGCGAGCGTGCTACAGTAGCTCACTTGCGAAGTCTCGCTTAGGCAAGCCTATCTCACTTGGGCGAGCTCTTCCTTCGCCTAGAGCATCACTTTCGCCTAGGTGGCGAGTTAAACATCACACAAAACAATCATGAGTTCTCGCTTAAGTGAGAACCTCTCGCTTGAGCGAGATGCCCCAAACTCGAGTCTCACAACCCTTGATTTCTCGCTTAAGCGAGATACACTCGCCTGAGCGAGTTAACAAGTCGCCCAAAACCCTGGGGCTCCGCCTGAGCGAGTGGCTCGAGCAGAATCAGGGTCATCACTCTACAACTCTCTCTTGAGCGAGCTTGGCTAGCCTGAGCGAAATTAGTAGATAGGTTTCATGTTTATGCACACCCAAACACATAAACAATGTCCAAAATCACATTCAACATTACCTAAACAATTCATCGCATAACACCAACATTAGGAACCTGATTCATACTCCAACTTGACCTTTAAATTTGAATTTTAACCATAATCACACATACAATATTGCAAACCTCATTATTTGCATATATTCGCATAAAGGATTACCCATACAACATTAAAACCATAAGAAACCCAATTTCACATTATATTGACTACGAAAATCTCATGGCAATCATACAATTTATTCATGCCCAACATAGAATGCACAAAATTGTCACCAAAATACATATAGATATGAAAAAGAGCTCCCCTAACCTAGAATCCCTTGCTCCAATTGGGTCTTCTAACCTTAGCTTTGCAATACCCCCAATAACTCCCCTTTGCTCCTCAAAACTTAGATTTCATGATTCTCTCTGACTCCCCTTTTCACCCCAAACTCGTGTTCCCCTTTCACTCTAGGTTTCAAACTTCACAAAACCCTTCTAATAACCCAAATTTCCCTTTTTATATGGTCATTTAATTATGGTAAATGGTAAAAACGAAAATTTGATTTTAAGTGTCTCTAAATGCATTTTAAGGACCATTATGGGTTGTTTTTCCCAACTCCCTTGGCTGCCCATTGCCCCTAGGGTTTTCCCACCCTTTCACATTCAGACCACTATTATAATAGCAAAAGTAAATAGATCAATTTCGTTCTGAGCAGGATTTGAACCCTTGCAATTCCAAGGTCAAGGCACAACCAAGTCATGTTTGTGTTAATTCCTCTAATTCTATAATTATGTTATCACCCAACATACTCATGCATATTATAAAATTAATAATAAATCAAATAACACATACATGACATACACAGGACTCAAATCCAAGTCCTTTCACACAATCAAATACTCTCAACCACTTGAGCTAGTTGGGTTTTGGGGGCCTATATTGTGTCTAAACTATGCTTATATTTTTGGTACAATGTTTTCAAACTAAATTGGTATGATTTGGAAGTGTGATTTGGGCATGGTCGCTATGTTGCGTGCGTAAACAGTGTAGGAGTTTGCATTTCTCGCTCAGGCGAGCCAGGTTTGCCTAGGCGAGATTATAGGAGACTCAAATACTGTTTCTGCTCGAGCGTCTCGCTTAGGCGAAGGAATCTGGTTCTGAGCGACAAGCCAACTCGCTTAGCTGAGCGTGTCTCATTTAAGCGAGAATCTGCGAATGTTTGGAGGTTGTGCTTGGGCCTCTCGCTAAGGCGCGAAGCCCTATTTTGGGCGAAAGAGTATCTCGCTCAGGTGAGAGTCCCTCGCCTAAGCAAGAATCCGAAGAAGGTCTTGCTGTTTTGGTTAACTCGTCGCCTAGACAAGAGTTTGGACTTTTGAGCGAAAGGTGGACTCGCCCAGGCAATTGAGGCTCGCCTAAGCGAAAGTTCGAGGTTGTTTTGTGTGAGGCATTCTCAGGCGAGGTAACCTAGCTTAAGCGAGGTAGGTTTGGGTGTTTAGGCGAAGGCTTCAAGCTTTAGTGAAGGATAGAGCAATTGCGTGTTTTAAAGCAATCAATTATTGTGGATTGGATTTGGTGTGTGTTTGCTTAGTGAGGCATGTTCTACAAGGCTTCTAGGATATCTCATAGGTGGGCTTGCTAGTGTTCCTTGAGTTGTGGCTCGGAACGTATCCCTTGAGTTGTGGCTCAGAATAGGGGTTAAGCACGTGGCATTCTCTGAGTTATGGCTCGAAATGACATCCCTTGAGTTGTGGCTCGGGATAGCGGATGAACACGAGGAACTCTTGAGTTGTGGCTCGGGTTGGCGAGTGTTGCCGGTGTGAGTGTGCTGGTTGTGGCCAATACAGATGGGTCCAGATAGATTGCCCTCCTCAGTGAATAATTGATGAGTTTGGTAGTCTTGGGACGTTACAGACTATGTTCGTATTGGGAACTCCACCTGGCGTTACGGTGTGTGATCCGTAGCATGGTTTGTCGCACGTGTTATATCGGTTGTGGCTGATAGGTGTGGCAGCAAGACATCGTGAGGTACACACTATAAGATGTAGAACACGGTTAACATGGTTGTGGCCATGTGGAAGGAAAGGATGAGTTTCCTTTGAGGTGAATTGATATCAACATGGTTGTGGTCTTGTGAGATGAAAGGATGTATTCCTTTGATATGTTTTGTTTATGTATATGATTGATATATATATATATATATATATATGTGTGTGTGTGTGTGTGTGTGTATGTGTGTGTGTGTGTGTATGTGTGTGTGTATGTGTGTGTGTGTGTGTGCTTATTATATTAGCTCACCCTATCTGCTTGTGTTTGGCGATGATCGTGTACGCGGTACACGTGAGCAGAGGATATTACAAGTGGAGCTGGTGAGGCTTAGGCTTGGAGCGTGGGCCAGCTGGGAGGATTTTATAAAGTTGTTTTATTATGGATTTTTAGATTATAAACTTTCTTTTTGAATATGGACTTGTTTTAAATATAAGTTTCTGATGTAATTGAGATATTGTTATTTGGTTTTAAATTTTAAATTTCCTGCATTTTGGGGAAATGATGTTATATTGAATAAAGTTATTTGTATTTTCATTATTTTATTATTTAAAATTCGTAATATCTAGTCGGGATGTTACAAAAGACTCGGGTTGACTTAGCTCAATTAGGCTTGGACTGACTCAGATCAAGATGGATCTAGGGTGACTCATGTAGACTTAAGTTTGGGTCGTCTCACCTTAACCTTGGTCAAAAGCAACTTGAGTAAACTTGGGGCCTAGACCAACTCGACTTGACAAGACATGGTCTCTTGTCGACTTAACTCAACATGGGCTCATGCCGAATTAGCTTAACTTTCTGAATGGCTTGACTCAGCTCAACCTTTATTAGGTAGACTCGACTACACCTTTGCCCTGATTGAGTTAGCTCAACACTTTGACCCGAGAAAACTCACCTCAACCTTCGACCCAAGCCCACTAGACTCAACCTTTAGCCTAGGCCAACTTGTCTCATCTTTTGATTGATGTAGATTTTGATATACTATTTGCCTTAGGTCGATTCGGCTCAACCCTTCGACATGGACTAACTTGGTTTGGCCCTTTGGGCTAGGATGACTCAACTTGACCTTTTATTTAAGCTGATTCAACTTAATCATTGACCCAGGCTAACTCACCTCAAATATCATCTTTAGTCGACTCGGTTCGACTTTTTATCTCTATTCCCAACTCAACTTGACCATGAGCCTGTGCCATAAACTTACCTTTGCATTTATCCTAGGTCTACTTGTCTTGGCCTTTGGCCTATGTTGACTCAACATGAACTTCGCCTCGGGCTGACTTGACTAGAACTTTGGTTTAGGCACACTCGGTTCAACTTGGCTTAACTTGACCTATTCAACTTGACTAGGCTTGGGCCGACATGATTTACTCTTTGGCTTTGCCTGATTTAGGTGGGCCAAGGTTTGGATTGACTTTGCTTGACCTAGGCACACCTTGATGTTAGATTTTCAAAAAAAGAAAAAAATTATCCAATTTAGAATTGATCTAGATTTAATGAAATGGATCAGACTTAAAATTCAAAATTGTGGATTTGGATTTAAGTATAATCCATTTAAATAGACTTAGAGCATTATAAATTTGGATAATATGGATTGGATTTGAGAGTTTGGATTTTTTTGTCACAAAAATATAAAGTTACTATGAGAAGACCCATAAAAAATTTTTGGCATCAAAAGTGCATAAGAATCATATTTGTTGCAAATTATAATCGGAAGATTAGTAATAAAATGTTAAATTATAATTGAAACAATGATGACTTTAAGTGAGCATTATATGGATGAAAAAATGTGCTGGAAGCGAGACAAAAAAATGTTGTATGTGAACGAAAGAAAGGATGTTAAGTAAGAAGGTCAGATCTTGTTTAACACGAGTTTGGACTCAAATAAGCGAGAGAGTTACATCTCGTTTAACACAAGTTTGGATGCACAAGAGTATAAGCTTGGTTGAATGGATTGAAGTCCTTCTGCTTATGTGAATACATGATATTGTGTTGCAATGAGTTTTTTTTTTCTTTTTTCTGATACTTCATCTTCTTTTATCCTCTTAATATTATAGCTAAATAATTTCTCTCACTCCATCAATAATATAATAGCATTATGCTCCCTTAAGGCACTTTTAAATTTCAAATGGCTAAAGGATGCTCTTTAATCTAGTAAAAATTTCTAACTTGAAACTATTAACAAAGGTTTATTCTTCTTTTTTTCACGATTTCAAATTTTCACCTATTTTACTCTTAGTTAGGCACTGGCATGAAATTTCCATCGATGTCATTCATGTTTCATACTCCATCAACATTGAAGTGCAACATAAAGTTCTCAAAATAAAGGACTAATGAACGGGAAAGTGCTAAAGATGTATAAAATATTGAAAGTAAGATACTAAAATTTACGTAATTCTAAAATTCTTATTCCAATTTTTTATTCGCTATGCATCTTAGGTAGTCCACATTTATAAAAGGAATACATTTGTATCTACAAATATTTGTTATATATCAACTTGATTTTAAGAATGTGTTCATTAACTAGATACACTTTAAATATATTTAAAAAAAATGTAGTTATACAACTTTAAGGTATTTTTTCCAAGAACAACTTCATGTACATTCACCAGTACAGTAAGGGTTTTTTGTCCCATTTATTTTCCTCATTTTGGCTCGGGTCTGGAACTGAGGCATATTGGGACGAGGCCAAAAGGTATCTCTTTTGGCTTCGATTGTTACCCGAGGCCATATACCCCCTTTTATGCCTTGGTTGTTAACAAACTGGTGCCATATACCCGCTTTTCTACCTCAGGTCAGCTAGGACCGAAGCCATAGGTTAATTTTTTTTTTTAATTAAAATTTTCGCAAACTCTTTGGCCTCGGTTATGGTAAGAACCGAGGCCATAGGTTACCTTTTTGCCTCAGTCTAGGTAACAACTGAGGCCTATTCTACTGCTTTTTTTTTAAATAAATTTTCTGTTTTATTGTGATTCCCACATTTAAACCTGCATATTTTTTTCACAGAGCAGCACAAACCAGAACAAAATATTTTCTCAAACATCCACAATCCAAAAACATTTAAAAGATAATTGATATATACACAATCAAAATACATATATCTTAATCAATACTATTGTACATTTGAATTATGAATTTTGCACATGCTATCCTACCAAACTTTATGGACTTCGCGGGAATTGGCAAAGGACTCTTGAATGTCTGCAAAATAAGACATTAAGTTAAGTTAGTATATAGAAAGACAACTTTAGTATACCAAACTTTAGAATATTGCAAAGTAATTGTTTTAATTTAAAAATATATTGTCGTTTCCCAATTAGTTGTAATACGAGCACGCACAATTGTTGTCGTCCATTACATTATATAGTAACCACACTCATATAAGTCGGTTTGTCTATTATACTACATTATATCAACAATTAATGAAGAAAATCAAATCAAACAATTATAAATATATGGATAGAAATATCAAACCTAGAGAGAACACCATGCAAGACATTTTGCCTTAACCGTTGATCTCCCTAACAACATGTTATGTCCAATAATTGAACTATGATAAAGGGAATAAATTAGGATACTTTTATATAACATGTCATTTTCATAAGATTGAGATTAGGTTTCTTACCAATCTATCACTTGTCTAAGATGGTTAGGGGGAGGGCGGTGCAAAGAGCAAAACCACACAACAAGGTTCTCCCTTAGGGAAACCACAAGTAATTGCCAATGACGTATGAGAAGAAAATAAATTCATTGTTATGCATTAAAATGATAGATTATATTCATAAGTTAACAAAAATGACTTACCTAGCAACATAAGGGACAAAATAAATTTCCTTTCCGCATTGAAAGCATTCAGTCACATATAACTAGATGTCATCAAACTTGTTGCCTTCATGAGTGAGTTTGGGGTCTACAAACCCATATACATCATTCAGTCCCATAGTTTCAGTGACACCAAACAAATACCTAAACATAAAATTGATTTTATATAAGTAAATAGATAAATATATCATATAACTATATATAATGATTGAAAGACTTACATCATTCATAATTGAATAATGGTAATACTCAGTTCCTCTTGTCCCTGTGCAAGCTCCAAGACATCTTGGAAATGCAAGTAAAGTGGGATGTCAAGATCTCTCCCAAAAATGTTAGCATCCCAAGGAACCTGCATCGGCTTATCAGCTATGATTTCTGCAAGTTGGAGCAATGCACCAAGAGGATCGTCCAAAGAGAGAAGAATCTTCTTTGATTGAGGTTTTTCCTATATTGATGCAATTTTAGTTAAAATGGAATATAATTTAAGTTTAAATATAATAAACATGTAAACTTAAAAATGTAGTATATTTGTGGGTTTAAGAGTCTGTACCAGGGGGTCAGTAACAGCCAAATCTCTAGGCCAAGCGAGGAAACACCGGAATGCTTGTGCCACAGTATACACCTCATCTGTTGGCACAGGAACTAAAGCAAACGGCATGAGAACCTCCTCTACCGTGACCTTAACCTCATCCTCTGATAACTCCATGCCATGAAGAACTGTGGTTGCCTCAAATACTTTTCCACGAGCCACTAGTGTCTTCTCTGTGCTATCCCAAATATATAGCTGACATGGATGAGTGTCATCCATGTCATCCCCGGGTAGAGCTGAACAACTCGCATTTCCGCTTCTACTTGTTAGAGTCAATGATTTATTAATGTCATTCAATTACTTTATTAAATATCATTTATTCAATCCATAACTTATAGAAAACAAATTTACCCGTGGGCGGCACAAATGGGTCTAGTTCTAGCGGAGGATCCACTGGCGAGTGAATGTCATAATGCTCAAATTGGCGCATAAGTTCTTCTCTCACATGCGTCGTGATCATTTCCTTCATTCTTTGTTCATAATCAGCACCATGACTGCATGAAGACTAATGAGAGGAAGAACAAAAAATTGGCATATGTGACTCTTTATCCAGCACCACGCACACGTCTAGGGTGCTCAGGTCGTCCAATTGTAGCAGCAAGTATGTCATGATGACCTTCTGGAATGAATCCTGTAACACCCGAGAAAAATTAAATAGTTAATTAAATAATTATTCAATAAATGCGGGTAAGGGGAGCGTTTAAAGTATTTAATGCAGATAGTTATAATGTGGAAAAGTACTAGCTCAAATGGCTGAGAGTACTTTTTGTGTGTGAGGACTTGGGTTCGAGTCCTATGTGTGTCATTTGTGTGTTATTTAATTATGAATTTTTAAGTTATATATTTTAAAGAGTGATGTGATCTCGTAAGTTTAAAATCTAAGGAATTATCACAATTGTGATTTGGTTGAATTGGTTGTGCACTTGGCTTTCTAATTGAAGGGTTGCGGGTTCAAGTCTTGTTAAGAACCAAATTAAACTTCCTTTTTAGGTTACTTTTATTTTTGCATGGAATTTGAAAAGGCCAGCTTAACCTACTTGTCTAAGGGGTTGGAAAATTATATTAATAATCCACTTAATAGCTATTAAACCCCATTTATGGTAATTTTCATTTTGGTAAATGAATGAGTGAATAGAGTACTCATAAGCTAAAGAGAGAGAGTGAATTAGTGAAGGGAGAAGTGTTGTAGTACGTGGGAGCCTTGGACAGAAGGATTCTGGTGAATTGGGATTGATAGCAGAGGGAGAGTGAGGAGGAGAAACTAACGTGGGAGTGGGAGCAAGGGCAAGGAAGCTTTTGATTGGAGTACACTCACACTAATTTGAATTTGAAGCGAATTCCAGGTTAGGGGAGTTGTTTTCTTGTCTTTTGTGATTGTATCTGAATAACTGTACAATGCCATGGATTATAGCATGATTCTCGCGTTGTTTCTGCACTGTTTGATTGGAGTTTCTGGATTTTTCTAGAAACCGCCTGGCGGTTCATCCCCTACCACCAGGCAGCACATCAGATTGTTGCGTTGTTCTTGTTTTGACATGAACCGCCTGGCGGCGATGAGTTTTTGCCAGGCAGCGCGACACAGTTGGCGTTCTGTTTGGTGGTGTTAATGTTGATTTGAGTGAACCTAACAAATTCCTGAGTCCTAGTGGATTTTATATAATTGTGTGATGGGTTATTGTCTTGAATTTCTTGTTTGGGATGTTTGTGATCATATTGGAATTTCGTATATGGGAAGTTAGGGTTGAAATCAAGGAGTTATTGTGAACCTTGGATTGTTGGGCTAATTAGAAAGTAACTGGAATTATGAAATGTGAAATTCATAATATTGTTAAGAATGGATGTTGAAAATGAGGTAAATATATGTGAGGTGGTTATCGGGGAAGAAGAAGAGTGAGTTAGGTTCGTGGGTAGTGCAGAAACGTGGGCAGATGACCTGATGCTGGTATGCCGCCTGGCGGGGCCGTGCTGTCCGCCAGGCGATGATGTGTGGCAGCCCTGATTGAGTGTTGTATTGAGGGTTACTGAGAGAGAGAGAGAGAGAGAGAGAGAGAGAGAGAGAGAGAGAGAGAGAGAGAGAGAGAGAGAGAGAGAGAAAGTCTTGGTGATTGAAAAGGTTGGTGTAGTGGAAGAGAGAAAAATTATGAGTGAGAAGTTGGGGAGGAGAGATAGCTTGAAAAGGAGCAATGTAGAGGGATAGGAAGTGGATTATGCTTGTATGTAGTGTAATGAATAAGAGGAATACAACTGGAATATTTTGATGCCTAATAGGAACTGAACATGATGCTAAACTGTTAGTTGATATTGTGGGTCAATGATAGTGAAGAGGAGTTTAGTTGAGAAGGATGGTAGATAAGTTGGAACTAAGAATTCTCGTGAGATGGGCAAGTGGAATGGGAAGAAAGAGTGAAGGATGAAAGGATACATGAACTGTTGATTTGGTATAGGAGGGTTATTGATGAGCATAATTATGTAAAAGTAAGAGATGAGAATGGGTTCTGTTATTGGTGAATTAAGACATAATGTCATGACATGAGTATAAATAAATCTCTAGTTGAAATATGTGAATGATAAAGATGGGCTATAGTGAAATCAAAATAGATTGGGGATTGGCAGGAAAACAGGTTTGGGTACTGAGACCTAAAGGCGAATTGTCCCTTAGAGACCTAAAGGCGAATTGTCCCAAAGGCGTATGTTCCGTGCTCACGGTTGAGAGATGCCACGTGCGGGGAGGTACGGGGCTGGTGGATCACATGTGTTGGACTACGGGCGGGTAGGTCCGTAGAGCAGGACTACGAGCAGGGAGGTTCGTAGAGCAGGACTACGAGCGGGAAGGTTCATAGAGGCAGGACCACGAGCGGGAAGGTTCGTGTGAGCATCATATTCCCGAGTCCGAGGCTAACCATTTGTGTGATTGAAGGTTATAACGCCTTGGGGTTAAGGTCTTGGCCAAGAACTAAATAGATTGACTAAAATGGGTGTATGACTTATTGTGTTTATATTATATGTGTTGTTTTATTTTTCTCAGCTCACCCTTTCTATTTGTGTATGGCGATGATCGTGTAATTCATTACACGGGAGCAGATGTTACTACAGGTGATGCTGAGGATGCTTAGGCGATGGAGTGAGGGCTAGCTTGGAAAATTAGAGTTAGGGCTTTTCACTATGTATTTATGACACGTTCATTTATGGCTTTGGATTTTGGAAATTTTAGAGCTTTACTATTACTACATTTATAAATTTTGGCGTGCGATTTTTATATTGTAAATTTTCCCGCGTTGGGAATAATAACATCGCGACTTTTGAGATTTAATTGTTTATTTTAATTATTTTTTTTAGTAATATTCCTTAGGGATGTTACAAATCCTCCTTGGGAGGTTTGCTCAACCAACGAATCCTACAATGTAACAAAAAAATTTATAAAAAAAAAATTACAATATAAAACATGAATGAGCTATTTAGATAAGAATTGTATCTTACAATTTTCTCAGAGATTTCTCGTGCAGATTCAAAAGTGTAGTTGCCCGATGAGCATAAACGGGCTAACTTTCACTTTTAATGACGTGATGGTGGTGAAGGAGGCCCAATATCTTCACCCTCAGAAGGTGGGGGCCTAGATTTTTTCTTTTCTGACATTATCTTCTCTTCAAGTTTTCTATACCCACCACGAGATAATATGTGAGGGTTTTATTTTGAGCACTTATGCTTTGAGCCTTTTTTCTCTTTACCTGTAACATGTAAAATCCACTTTATGAATTAGTTAAAATTTTGCATAATTATCAATTGTGCTATTGATGATTTCAAATAAACATACCTGTCATCCCTCAGATGTCCGAAGCTCAAGAAACTGACGCCATGTGTCTTCATCAAT
>Ga0214545_1005382_pt1 | contig 23197 bp, 8 predicted proteins | sample CNSS4metaG_FD_160064 | JGI IMG/M metagenome (GOLD analysis project Ga0214545, IMG submission 160064) | Root nodule microbial communities from cowpea collected in UCLA plant growth center, Los Angeles, California, USA - CNSS4 | ecosystem: Host-associated > Plants > Roots > Nodule | place: USA...
TTTAAAAAAATATATATATATATATATATATATATATATATATATATATATATATATATATATATATATATATATATATATATATATATATACACGTACCTGAGCATAGGCTAGAGAGAAGGGAGGTACGCAGGAAAAAAATAAGGTGCAGCAAGTAGGAGCCCTTAAAATGATGTAACATTTATAGAAAGAATAAAAAATGTTGTGGAAGAAATAATTTTTTTATATACATGCAGCAGGAATGGAAAGCCTTTTTGTTTTCAACAAATGAAAGCCCAATTAGACTACGTCACATAAGAGGGTGTTTCTTGCCGAAATTTTTGATCCAGAATAGAGGTAGGGTGGGACAGTTTAATATTTTCCGGAAAGTAAAATCCGGTGGATGAAATTTGATGGGTGCAGGAAAAAACAGCCCCACATAAGAATGGAATGACGGGTGGTAATGGATCTGTAGGCCCATTTGTCTATTCGCTATCTCTATTTGACTGCGGAGTTAAGGATATAAATCGAACTATGGAAAAGTAAGTTACAAAATTGTAGAAACTAGAAAATACATACTATGAATGAAAACGGTAAAAAACAGCCATATATAGAGGTGATGGCTCCTTAAGAATGGGTGAATTTACAAGAAATACAACATTTAACTAATTCGCACAACATTTAAGAAACATGGGTCAAATTCACTATTTAATCCAAAATTTGATGATAATAAATTTATTTTTATATTATTATATTTTTATATTATTATATTTTTATATTATTTTATTTTGTTCTAGGAAACATAAGAAAAAATGAAAGATTTATATAAAAACAAAGAATGCTTCAATGTTTCTTGTAAAACGTTTAAAAGTAAAAATTAAATTAAAAATAAACTTAACCTAAACAAGGATCAACGAGACATGGATTAACATGTGAGACACGTGTGAAGCTTTGCACGACAAAAAAAAAACATTGTTATATTTGGCATTGACTTGGTCCATCTCTAAGCTTAATCTATCGTTCAGTCAGGCACATGGCAACTTTAGTAAGCACTAATTTTAGCAGAGACTATGAATCATTAGAATGGATGACAAAGAAAATTTCATGAATCACCAAACAACCTTTGAACTTTGAAGGAATCGTCATCGTCAAAAATAAAAAGAAAATAATAGTAAACACTCTTCTATCTCCTTTTCTTCTTCTTCTAATAACCTTTTCATTCTCTCATTAATTCTCATCGACCATTTTTTCAAAGTAATTTGTCTAACTATTTTTCAACAAGATTATGATACCAAGGGTGCACATTTCTTTTCTCTTCTCTTTCTCAGGTACCCTTTCTCTCCTCTTTCTCTCTTGTAATACAATTCTTCCTATAATCCAGTAGTTTCCACCTCGGATTCACCATCTTTATGCCTTTAGCTGTATCAAAAGCAATATCTATCAACATTTAAACCATTTTTCTTGCGGTGTTCTATGTGCAGGTTAAAACTTGGAACTTGGTGACTGCAAAATGACCCAACTAATGTTATGATCACTTGGAATCATTGGCAAGAAAGAGGACACATATTGGTGTTGTTTGTTCATATATTGGTGAAAGAAATAATATCTGGGTAGTAAGAGTACATTGCAGTAGTAATATGAGCTTTCTCAATTCAATTTTATCTGCTCCAACCCAGGTTCAAAATTCCCAGGATGCAATTGTGAGCGGTGGGGGTCTAAGGTTAAATTCTTTCTCGCATTTTCTTTCAATTTAATCAACACCATTATTTGGTTTGATGGTCGTACTGTTATTTTAGATATTCATAATTTTGTTATGTCTATTTTTATGATGTTTTTTTTTTTCTGTTGTTGTTGTTACGATATGTTTTTGTAGTCATAATGGAAAATTCAGCTATGGGTATGCTAGCTCTCCCGGCAAGAGATCTTCAATGGAAGATTTCTACGACACAAGAATTGATGGTGTTAATGGTGAAATCGTTGGCCTTTTCGGAGTTTTTGATGGTATATTTATATCTCCATCTCATCTTCATCACCTAGTTTTACACTAACAGAAAAGTATGTTAATACATTGCAGATAGAACTTATGCTATGGGTTACTCCTATTAATATTCTCTTTTTTAATCAACATGCTTCTTTTATATATTTTCCATTTCTTAAAATATTGACAAACTAAGCTTTTACATTTAACTCCATATTTTAATATGAAGATGTTTGTGTACTTCTGCATTTGTATTATTCAACAGAGTACTAGTTTTGTACTTTGGCCCCTCATATTAATCTCTCTAATTTTTTAGCTCCTATTTTCTCAAATATGAACAAATACATAAGCAGAAATTGTTAGGTTTGTTTACAGTTGGAGTTTCATTTTACATTTTAAATGTCAATGTAAATGTGTGGACTATTTGATTAATCTATATGGTTGTAATGTTGTTTTCAACACACCATGATTTTCAACCTCTTTAACCCAAAATTCTCTTTATAGTAGTCTCATTTGACTTTAGAACCTTTATCTATTCCTCTTCATGAACAGTGATAAGCTAATAGTGTGTCTTTTGTTGGAGGATACATGTTTTTCCCTTTAAATTTTGTTCTCATTCCGTTGGTTAAATCTGTGCTTGATAAGTAGAAGTAGCTCCAACTTTTTATAATTATAATTCTTTCCAGGTCATGGTGGTGCTCGTGCTGCTGAGTACGTCAAGAAAAACTTGTTCAGTAATTTGATCAGTCACCCAAAATTCATTTCTGACACCAAATCAGCAATATGTATGTTATCTATCTATCTATCACTACTAGATGTTTGATATTCTCCAATTTGCCAAATCCATAGATTGACCTTTTTCCAAGCAATTTTTTCCCACAGCTGATGCATATAATCATACCGATTCTGAGTTTCTGAAGTCAGAAAATAACCAAAATAAAGATGCTGGTTCAACTGCTTCCACTGCGATTTTAGTTGGTGATCGCTTGCTTGTTGCAAATGTTGGGGATTCCAGAGCTGTCATATGCAGGGGTGGTAATGGTAAGGGAGTGATAGCTTTGGAGATACAACTTTGTATTGTTATTTAATTTGATTATTGACGTAGTATTACTGTTACATGATTTACAATTCACTTAACTGTGACTTCTATGATTCTACACATACTTATACAATCATAGTTTATAATATGATATTTTTTTTGTTAACTTTTCATACCATTATGGAGAATTTCGTCCATACATCTGAGTCTTTGGTGGTGACTGTCTTGACATCATTTATAATATGTAATGTTACTATGTTAGTATAAAAATGGCATGGGTTTATGCATAACATGTTCTTGTGCATCTACAATGACAGAGTCGTTTTAACTTCATATGTTAAATATTTATAAATATTATTCTTCGAATCGTGGTTTTTTTCTAGCTATTGCTGTTTCTCGAGATCACAAACCAGACCAAACTGATGAGAGGCAGAGGATTGAAGAGGCAGGAGGATTTGTTATGTGGGCTGGTAATGTAAACATGTAATCTCAGTTTTCTGTTAAATTTAAAAAATATATATTGTTTATCATTTTTGGTGATATCACATAAACAGGAACTTGGAGAGTTGGAGGTGTTCTTGCTGTTTCTCGAGCGTTTGGTGATAGACTCTTAAAGCAATATGTTGTTGCTGATCCAGAAATTCAGGTTGCTGACAATTCATTCTTAAACAAATATATAGTTTTCGATTCATCTCAACCTGTGCTTCTGTAGGACACATGAAGAAGTTTATGAGCAGTATAACAAAATTTAGAAGAGATGTTCCTTCTCCTGATATATCTTTATTCTTATTGTTGTAACCTTAAGTCTTATTTGTCTAGTCTCTTTCTTTGGTATATTTAAGCTACATGTTTGTCAATTTGTAGGAAGAAAAAGTTGATAAGTCCCTTGAGTTTCTTATCCTAGCTAGTGATGGACTATGGGATGTTGTCTCAAATGAGGTTTGCACTGATTTCTATTTCTTCTCATTGAGAACTAAAATCCATCTTCATCGATAAAACCAAATCCAAAACTCATGATAAATGCTCAGGTCACAAAACATGAAGTCAAATACTAAGACATCTCATTTTCCTACTCAGCTAAGATTTAAGTGTTTTCAGGAAGCAGTTACTATGATTAAACCAATTGAGGATGCTGAAGAATCAGCAAAGAGGTTGATGCAAGAAGCATATGGGAGAGGTAGTGCTGACAATATCACATGCGTTGTGGTTCGTTTCTTGACTCACCATGGCACTTCTACTCATAGTAGTTCTGGAGGTAACAATGGCACTGCTCATGGTACTTCTGGAGGTAACCATGGCCCTTCTCATGGTAATTCTGGAGGTAGCCATGGCCCTTCTCATGGTACTTCTGGAGGTAACCATGGCCCTTCTCATGGTACTTCTGGGGGTAACCATGGCACTTCTCATGGTAGTTCTGGAGGTAACCTTGGCCCTTCTCATGGTAGTTCTGGAGTTAGCCATGGCACTTCTCATGGTAGTTCTGGAGGAAACCTTGGACCTTCTCATGGTAGTTCTGGAGTTAGCCATGGCACTTCTCATGGTAATTCTGGAGGTATCCATGGCCCTTCTCATGGTAGTTCTGGAGGTAACCATGTCACTTCTTCTCATGGTAGTTCTGGAGGTAACCATGGCCCTTCTTCTCATGGTAGTTCTGGAGGTGGTAATAAGAACCTTCCGAATGCTGGTTATAAGTAATGGATCCAAAAATGAGAAGACTTGGTCAAAATTGGCTTATAGCTGGTTGTGGTTAGTAATATATAGCAGCTATGGTGTTTCAACAAAAATTAGAAATAAATTTCAAGTCATTATGGTCCTGTTGCATAACCAAATCATTATCTCACTTCCATGATTTAGCCTATATATATTTTGTATCTAGGAAATGTGTGTAAAGAGTGTGGTCAGAGTTGTGATGCACCTTCTGCATGTAAACACGATTCTTTTAGTCTGTCTAAATTTCGTTCATGGTTAGTTATTTATGTTATATGCAGCAGTCCTTTACTACATTCGTTGTAGCTTGTATAATATATACATAAGAAAACATTGATTTCCCTCTGCTTGCAGTTATGTTTGTTGTTATGATTTACAATTTGAATCGTATTATGATTCTTGTTAATGATGTCTCCTTGTAAAATATAGTGTTTGTTAATACTACCACAAGTGCTCAAGATCATAATGATGAATGAGGGTAGAATCCTGAAATTGTTTAACTAATATATTTTTAAAGTTCTTCTGGCAAAACGTATTGTAGATTCAATGTGGTGCATTGACTATTCTGTCTTTCCCCTATTACACTATAATAATAACCATTGTAAGTTTTTTTTTTTTTGGCAATTAAAGAGTAAGTTAATTAGACATTTATGAATAAGAATAAGACTCATTAATCATTAATAAAAATAGGGAGAGAGAGAAAACATAAAGCTACTAAAACATTGGTACAAGGATGTTCAAACTTAAACTACAATGTTCATTACTAATTTACAATTTTACATCACAAACCCCTCTTTTATTACTTGCTTTTTTGTGTATTTATTCATAAATCATGAATTAACTAATGTAGGTTCTCCATTGTTTTTCTTTAAACATGGTAATCACAAAAAGCTTAGAACCTGTCCAAGGATCAAATCCATTCTAAGCTCACTAGATTTTCACCAACAATTTTTTGTCCAACAAAGGTTTCGTTTATCCATAGAATAAGACAATCATTACTATCTGAATTTCTCTAAAAACTATTTTCATCTATAGACTAAAATATTCGCTCAATGAGTCTGTATAATTTTTAGATACAAATATGATATATTAGGTCACCAAGGAGGCTATCTGGACACACATGTTAAAATACTTACCTTTCTATTTAAAAACAACTCAAATGAAACCACTTCATGAAATTGATAGATCAAACCCATAATTTACCGGTTTACAAACAAATATGTACATAACTTACTTCAAAAGCAATACTTGAAATTCAACATTTCTAACATCCACAATATACCAATCTAATGATCAAAGCCATTATATTCTCATTCACACAATATAACCTCAACACATAATTCCACAATTTAAGTACTATTATAATTTAACAGCTTTCCTTACCTTAGATTCCTGTCATTGCAAGTGCTCCACACCGTGCAACTCTCACAAGTAGTTCTAAATACAAAGAAAACTCTTGAACACACAATCGTGACCACAAAAGAATATAGATTCACTTTAAGTTACCTAGAGTCACATGCAAGCAAATAGAGGTTACATGCAACTAGACCAAAGATTGACTTGAAAAAAGGCAAAAGAAGAACTTTCTTTGATTAAACTTTTGATGGGATGGTTGTGCTGTCCTTTACGTCAAGAGTCTTAAAGTGAGTTTAGATGAATGAACTCAAAAATTTATAAAGAGTACAGATAAAGAATATAGAATAAACGATTTAGAGAGTTGACCGATTTTATAAAAGGAAACTAGATTAATAGAAAATTTTATTTATAGTTTGACTTTTTAAAAATAAAACAATTGAGTATCATATATAAAATCATTACTACTCTTAAACTATTTTCTATATTTCCACATGAATAATAGTTGCATGTGAAACTGGATATGTATAACTTTAGCATTCAAGTGTAAAAATAATGTAAATAAATAAGCACAATAGATGAACTAACAACAAAAAAATAAATGAGAAATATGAATAAATATAATTAAATTTCACAACATAGTTGATTAATCACATCTAGCCTAATAATTTAATCACTTTTAATATTGATTAGACTAACTTTGTTGAAAATTTCACATTGACATAAGACCAATATATATATATTATCATATAATGATAAAAATTAAATAGAAAACAAAAAAAAATATTAACAAATATTTTAAAAAGAATTAAAACAATGAATATCATGCATAATAAATTCAGCAATAAAAACACTTATTTATTCTAAAAGCACTTCTCAATTGGTTAAAGGCAAAAATATATATAAAAAATTATTTAATTTTTAAAATAAATACTTATAAATTCCAAGAAAAAGTTCCAAAGGCACATGCATCACTTACACAGTCATCATCAAATAAGGTAAAGTACAAAATTATAATAGATGTATCATAGTAATATGCTTAAATTCAAATAAAGTGAGTGGAGATCAATTATGGACTCAGAAAACATTTATTCAACAAAGCAGCTTTTGCTCTTATGTACGAGAGAGAACCAAATAGTTATCTTCATTGTCCACATCTTCATAATTAATACACACAAGAAAACTAATGAAACAAAAGCAAAATGCACAAACTAGAAATAAAGAAAAATATATATAAATAACAATCTTTGGGTTCAAAGAAACATAATGGAAAAGAAAAGTGTGATGGATAAAGTTGATAGAATAGTAATTGCTAATACAGAGAAATAAAGGGTGAATGGAAAAATGAAAAACAAGTCAAATCTTTATATAGAGTTTTTTTTTTATTAATTTAGTACACTTAACTGTGATATGAATTTTAATTGGCATGTCAACTTGCATAAATACTATAAAATGTATCTTATATTCATTCTTGCTTAACAAGTGATGTACTAGCCAAGTTAGAGAATATTATATTAAGTTATGATTTTTCAAATTTCTGCGTAGTCTGAAAAACATTATAATATTTAAGTCAATTGAATGACCTAGGAAGCAATCATAAATTATGAACATTATCATTATTTATATCTCTGACTTTTCTATTAATACTATATACAAGCCAAGTATTACAAACCAACTTCAATTATTCTTTTGTGAAAATAAAAAAAGTTGAAAACACGCACATTTTAAAAAGCATAACAATTGTATAAAATATTTCTTTTAGCGTTTTGAATACTTAACTACTTATTAAACTATCTATCACGCATAAACCGTACTTTCTAAGTATTTTTAATTTTTGTTTTGCATTAACATTCAATAAATATCTCAGATGAAGAAAAACCCTCAAACCTGTATATTTTACTAGCTAGTTCTTAAAGCACAAGTGTAGCAGACGACAAAAAATAAATCAAAGGTAACTTTGAGTGTAATTAGCTAAAATAATGGTTAAAATCGATTAAAGTTTTGTCTCAATTTCTGTTGCAATGACATTTGTACTACCACAAATATTTATATATTAATTATGAATTAAAGTCACTTAACCTTATCGGTAGCAATTTATTATATGCTAATATTTTTTTTTCTATTTTATCTCTAATATAATATGAATTTGTAACATATTAAAAAAAATACAATGTAATAATAGTTAAATGTAAAACTTCATAATGAAAAAAAAAACAAAAACATCATATGCTACATATAATAAAGAATTAAATATGTTTTTTTTGTCTTTTATTTTAAAAAATTGTATATTATCTTAAAATTAAATTATATAATTTATTTCTTATATCTTATAAAAAATATGCAAAACTTCCTTTTATACTTGTTTCCTTTCTTACAAGGATTTAAAAATTAGATATAACATATATTCATACTCATTCAATTAATAGTGAATCCCGGGAGGTCTGCAGGACAGGCTATTAGCTCAGTGATAGAGTGCGTCCCTAATAATTGTCTCGTTGTTCCTGAATTGTGAGGACGCTTAGCCACATGGATAGTTTAATGTGCTCATGGCGCCTAACCCTGAGATGTGGATCATCCAAGGCTTATTAGCATGGTGTATTTCTCCTGTCTGAACTGGAATTTGAAACCAAATTTATCTGCAGGAGGATAGATGGGACGATTCAGGTGAGATCCAATGTAAATCCAACTTTCTCTTCACTTGTGGAATTCCGACGATTTGGAGGGGCTACTATGATTTCTCTCTTCTCAAGAATTCATACATCATGAAATTATATATCAAAATTTAAACGACTTCGTATAATATATGTCATTCATAAGTCAAAATGACATGAGAATGTGCTTCAACACTATGTTTGACATTTTATATATTTATATTTAGTAATTTATCATACTTTTATTTGAAAAATATATCAATAAATTAAAGAAGAACAATATTTATAAACTATTATAAGTTCAGTTTTTCAGTAATTTATGTATTGGAGCATGATATATTTTTTTTCACGAAGTGATACATATACTTTAAAATAACTATCAAAGTTAATGCACAGTTAAAATTTTAAAGTATATTACTTAAAAAAATCGTGTTGCTAACACATTTTACAATGTATAGCCACTTTCCTAAACTAGAATCTACCAACCAAACCAAATGTTGACCAGAAGAAACATAGACGTCACAGATTATTTTTGGCATTGGCATTATATATATTTGAGAGAATATTCATATAATTAAGTGTGGAACTCAGTAAGAGGATTAATTTAGAGAGATTAGAAACAAGAAATATGTTTGATTTATGATTAAGGAAAACCATTAAATGTTTCAATCAAAATGCCTAATGGCATTAGCATTCTAGATTTTAACATGTTAATTTGATGTCATAGGTTATTCCGTTTGACTATAGTAAAGAGACTAAAAACCATTCAGTCCGAATTAGATTTTACTCTTTATAATATACAATTTTTAATTAGTTTTTAGTATCAACAAATTACCATTTTTTTTTCATTTTAATATTGTGTGTCTGTTTCAGTTTCTACAAGATTATTATAAATTTTATATATAAGTTTCTTTTCTATTGAAAGATAGTTTATTTCACCATGACAGATAAAACACTACACATTAAGCAAAGAATTCTAGAATTAGGAGATTTCATAATTCTTTGGAAATAAGAAAAAATCCAATGAAGAAAGGATTTTAGTTTGAAAATGAAAAAGAGACATAATTGGGGAGTTAAATACAGCCAATATTTAATTTCAAGTTTGTAGTTCCGTGCGTAGTTAAACTTCAAATACAGATAACTTTTATGTGGTTGTTATTGTTAGGCAAACAAATGCTACTACTACACACAATTAAGAAATTTAATTAATGTAGTAAAATATTCAGTATTTTGTATTTTAAGCTATTGATATTTATTTTCTAATTTTTTAATTTGATTAATACATTTTTATACTTCAGAAAGTAATTTAGGGGGAAGCGTAAACTATGTGAGATATAATTTAGACAAAAGAAAACATATTAAAACCATAAGACATACAAATTTTATTAGATTCCTTTAAAATAGACCGTAAGAAATACTAGTAACTTTCAAAAACACTTTAGAAAATTCTTTGGTATATATTCCTGAAACAGGTTGAATGTAAAGTAAAAATTTATTGTTTTTTGGTTAAACTTTAGTTTAATGGTTAATTAAAGAAAAAAAAAAAGCCCATGCTAAACTAAGTAGTCATTTTTAATGGACAGAAAAGAAGAATAATCAATGTTCGTATAGATAGATTCATATTTAAAAATGTAGTTAGTGTTATCGTTAAAAGTGATTCTAGAAGCATCAAGGTTGTGCCAATTCAAACTAGTATTAATGTTCTTTAAACAAAAATGTTGGACAAATTTCTTCCTAATAATCCTTAGAAAATAAAATAAAGTAATTTAATGCATAAATTATTATTATTTAAATCATATCAGAAGTTTTTTATAAACTAACTTGTACATAATTAAATTTATTTGATTATTTATTAACAATTTTGATTGTAGAAGAATTTAACGGCATTCAAAGTCAAAATGAACACATTATTTTAAAATATTAGATTGATCAAAACTTGACCTACTTACCTATTTGGGGATAATGATTAAACCGATTTTGAATTTATGAATGGCCTTAGAAAGGTAAACCCATCCCGTGTTCAAACCTAGGGACCAGATTAAAAAGAATCCCAATATCTCGGAACGTGTGCTAAACATCTTACTTTAGTATTTATTATGTAAAAATAGTTAAAAGAATTCTTTACGTCATCACAGCATAAAGCACTACTCACGAATTAAAATAAAATAATCACCCACATGAAACACCTAGAGACTTCCAAGTGTTTTCTTTTTATTCATCAAAAGAAAGATATCACTAGCGTATTAAAATAGTATAAACTGATATGATGATAAAATATTACTCAAAAAAATCTTATCATGACGATTCAATCAAATATTAAAATCCAAAAATCTATTTATTCATTGATTCCAAACGTAGTTGGTGGGTACTATTAATGTAGTAAAGTTATTTTCTTAAACTAGATTGGTGCCAGTTGTTCTTTCTCTTTGAGGAGAAGGAATAAAATAAACTTAAAAGATACGATTAAATATAATTTGTGATTAAAGAAACCTCTTAATCACATGTTCATCACCAATGGTTTTCCAGAATTTGATTTGAGAAACTCTGCACAGCAGCTACAGCCGAAAAGGAAGTGCAATTGCCATCATCGTTTCTTTTTTCACCTTCTCACATAAGCAAAAGGTCCCAAAAAACAACCAACAAACTACAAAATCGATCCACAGTTTGCAACTTTACATTGCTTAATTCAAACAAAAAAGATCGTAGTATATACACAGCAAAACAAACATAAGAAGACAAAAAGTAAGTAGCAGTAGCATCATACATAATATATATTATAAAGCGAAATCAGCACGACGGAACGACGCCGTATCCAGACAGAGGGTCGGCATCAGAACGTTTAGCGAACCTGCCTTTGATCCTTGGTCTCGTTTCTGCATACGCTTTTCTCGAAGCGTAACGAATTGTCTTCTCGAACTTTCGGTTCTTCCTTTTCTCCCGGTACCTCAACACTCTCGCCTCTCTATCCGCCGCCGAAAACTGAGCCGTTACTGTCACCGCGGCCACCTTGCTGTAGCTGCAGTTCGATATCTCCGACATCGTGTTTCCGTCCGGCACAACTCCAACCTCCATCGACGACGACGATACCTGAAGAAATCAACAACCACAAGAACAAACAAACAAAATTAATCTCCAAGTTATCATATTCCACAAATCGAATTCGAAACAACTAAACATCACCGCGAGATAGTGCTTAGACTTACACTTTGGCTCATCTGAGATTGTGACTGCGAGAGAGTGGTGGAATTGTATTTGTAACCGTACGCGAACGGCTCGTAGTTGCTCTGCACCGGAACCACACCGTCGGCGGTAGCGGAGCCTTTCGGATCCGCTTTCGGATCCGCGACGGCATAGTCCAGATCTATGTAGGGAACGGGTTCGGATTCGGAGAACAAGTACTGAGAGGAATTTAGATCTGTTTTAGGAGTAGGTAACAACCAGGACGCGGCCTCGGCCTCCTCGGTGCTGACATCAGCGTCGGCGTCGGAGAAGAAGCGGTGGTCGTCGAGAAAGTTGATCGGCGAGGAGGCCTTGACGGAGTGTACGGACTCGTAGAAGGGCGCGACAGGGAGGCGCTCGTGGCGGCTTGCGAGGGGGTTGGCGGAGTGGATGTCGCGGTCGCAGGCGAGGCAGAGCGCGGCGGCGTCGGCCTTGCAGGTGACGTGCGCGGGCGCCTGCTCGCATACCTCGCAGAGCGCTACGCGTGGGTGGCGCGAGGCGAGCTTGTTGGCGGCGTGGACCTTGGAATCGCAGGCGCCGCATAGGAAGGCGGCGTCGGGGCGGCAGTACAAGGTGGCGGTGGCGGACTTGCATGAGTCGCAGAGCTTGGAAGCCATGACTGGTGGCTCCCTCTACGTCTCTCTCTCTGTGATCTGTGTTTTGTGTTTGTTTTGTTTGGGAATGGGGTGTGGTGTGGAAGTGAGGAAGCGTGATTATGTGAAAGTAGTCGAGTGAGTGTGTCCAAGTCTATCTGGTGGGCCCAGGGAGATCTGAAGAGGAACCAATGGAATAGTGCCACGTGTAGAAGCTTAGCCGAATACAGACCCTACAAAAAATTTAGGGGTGGGGAAGCACTGAATTGCAACTTCAATAGCGTCTGTAGGAGAAAGAGGGTTTTGGGTTCGGACCCTGTGGTGCCATATTCCAACTCTTCCTTTTCAACCTCCACCCCACTTTCTGTCCTCCAAAGCTTTTTGGCATCTTTATAAAATTATTATTGTTACCATTATTCTCTCGTACCTTTTATTCTATCAACACTCTCTCACATTATTATTTTTTTTTTTCGACCTAACGAAAATGAAATTCTATTATTTATTATTTATTCATTTATTTATTTTGACATTAATACGGGGTGGGAGTAGTGTCCCGCGTCTATTATTACGACTCTACCAAAATTAAAGTGTTTTTGTATTATGCGTCGTTTATGCCTTGATGTTGTTGTCATCTTTTAGGGCATGTTTAGAAAACATCTACCTTTTCCTGCCTATAAAATCAACATTAATCCTGCACATGTTTTGTGCTAAAATGTCTGTTAATTTTAAGCTAAATTCATTTTATATCAAAATTATGATTTTATAGTGAGAGAAGAAAAGAGTAATATAAATATTATAGATTAGGTAATGAGCATTTAATGTTTGAGACATATTTTTAATCGTGCTTCAATGTTCTTGTGTTCTCTCTCTCTACACATGGTTGAGAAAACCTTAAGGTTACGCTGTACTTATTTGATTTAATGTTTCGAATCACACACGTATTGACTTTATAGATTAAAAGAAATGAAAATTGTTATTTTAAGTAATTATTATATATAATATATTTTAAATAATTTTATTTTCTGTTATATAGACTTTTTTTTTTACTTGAGATTCATGTTCAACTGGAAGAAGCATCATATACTTACCCTTTTATCAAATAAGTTATTACTTTAGTGTTAAAAATAATTAGATATACTAATTAAATTCTTTTCAATAATTTAGTCAAATTTTATTAAATTATCTTTGCATATTACCATTGACAGTCAATTTTTATAATAGTCCATTAACAAAGATATAAAATTTGAATTCGTTCTTTCAAACTTTGATACATTTTATTTTTAAAATTTTAAAAATAAATAAATATAGTCATTTTAACCAAATAATGTTAAACAAATTTTATGTATTAAACAACTTTTATATTTGAGTTAAAATGTAACAAATGGTGTAAAAAACTTAAATTCCAACTTAAAACATTGTGTGACGCGTCAAAAATTTGAACATAATTTAGTTGTGATAACTATTTTTACTTTTTTATGTTTGAGAACCATATGTATAAAAGTTAGAGACAAAAACAAATTCAAATTTAACATAACTTTAAAAACTTAAAATATATTTAACTCTCTATAATATTATCTCCCTCTTGTAATATCACAAATATAATACATATAAAAAATAATATTTATAAACAAATCAAACCTATTAAAAGTTAATTTCAAAATATAAAAGATAGTCAATTTTAAGATAAAAATAAATGCATAACCTCTCACTCGAATATGATATATAAAATGATTAGAACAAAATATTAGGATCTTAAAAATATTTATGATTTAATTTAATTTTACAAAACCGATTTATAAATTAAAATTTATATTCATATATAAAAATTTTGTAAATCCATTTTATCCGAAGTCGAGATAGATCTAAAACAAATTTTGAACAATTTGAATAGTAAAGTGTTTGAATACTTCACGTCACCTTTATAAGTAGACAATGTCCAGAAGATAAGAGAAAAGAAATTACATGTTTGACGTTGTTTTTTTGTGTGGATAAGTAATGAAGTAGTTGAACTTCTAACTAGACTCCAAGTTTGGACTAAAGATGATGGTGACTCAATGCCATAGGGGCCTCTTTTTGTTTGATCCAGTTTCTCTCAACTTCGCAATCCATATGCATTCATAGTTTGTTTCACTTCCGTATGCAAAGTAAAATAAGAAAGTGAAAAGTTGTGGATATGGCTTCAATTCAATGATGTTACCCCAAGCGTACACTGTCAATAAAAGCTGGAGGGATGCAAATTTTGTGATTGATGTGTTATATTATTCACCCAATCCTATAAAAAGGGAAAATGGAAAGTGAGTTTTTTTTCTCCAAAAGGCTAAAATATCTTTTCACCATAACATATGAATAATGCAGATAATGGTCACTTTCATGGGTAAAAGGAAGAATGAAAGAACAAACAAACACATAAGGGAAATATATCCTATAGTTCAGAAAAGGGGCACTTGATGGAAAAAAAATGTAACAAATGTTCAAACGATAGAGGAATTAAATAATGTTAAAGCACAAAAAGTAGCATCATTAACAATGTTTTTTTTTTATAATTATTTTACAACTTCTTCAAATCAATGTTTGTGAATTCTACGATAACAAGAACAGGAAAAACATATCCAAATCTAAGAAAGTGCAAAATGTTGCTTTGTGATTTTTTATGTTTGGTTGATGTCACTATTAAATGAAGAAACAACAGTATGGGTCTCTTTGTGTGGTGTCTGTGTTTGGCCTGTAGCGGTGGTATAGGTTTCATATCTTACTCTTGTTATTATTGTGTTTTTCTGTAGTTTCTATTGAAAATTTACACGACTCATAAACTTGTTTCATTAATTTCTTAACATTGTGTAACTCCAAAAGGACCTGTATATATATATATATTATGTTTGGGATATTTGATGAATCAGATATTAGATAAAAACGAATTTTAGTTATAGTTTGAGAATTTGATTGCATGGATAAGGATGAAGAAGAGAGAGTATAGAGATAAGTAAAAATAAAAAATATCTGAAAAGATTTTCATGATTTGGTTTATAATAAATGGAGAATGGACCCACAAGTGACATGGTGATGTTGAAGAGGATTTTGTAAAGAAGCAGCATGGTGACATAATTGGTCTGGTGTGGGATCTGCAAACTTCATGTATTAAAGTTTCATGGAGGTGATGATGTGTTGCTTTGAATTTGATGTGCATAAAAGAAACCTGAATATCTTCTATCATCCAAATAGTATTTCAAGTCATGCTTATGATTTCCAAATTAGATACAGCCTCATGTTTGTTGCTATTTGCTTCTTCTTCATGACGATGTGTAATCGAATCCAAATTTTGTATTAGTTTTTTTTGTTGTTATTTTCTGTTAGGTATTAAAAATATATTATATTGGTATTTTAATTTTTTTTAATATATTTTAAAATATTTAAATTAATGATAATCAGTATACTGTGAAAACACAATAAAGAAACAACACAAAAAAATTAGAATGAAAAAACGATTTTCGAAAAAAAAAAAAAATTTCCATTTATTTATTAGGAGGCAGTTTCTTCAATACATGAAGAAATGCATGGTGATGCACCAAGGATATATGCCGTAATGACAAAATGGCCTGTATCATCTAATTGGCCCATTCGTCAAACTGTTTTTCTAATTAAAATTAAAATATTTTTATCTATATTATATTACTTAATATATATTTATATATATATATATATATATATATATATATATATTATAATTTAAATTATTAATACTTATAAATTAATTTTTTTATTATTTATTATAATAAAGTAACTTATTATATAAAAATAATATATATTTAGTTTATTCAATTATATATGTTATTAATTAATTAAAAATATTTACCTAATTAAATTTATTTTTAATATATATAGAAAAAAAAAATTAAAATATAAGATTAGAAAACAATTAAAAAAAATTCCCACAAACTTGTCCAGTTCCATAAAACGAGCGAGTTAAAAATTTTAACTTATTTTACTAATACACATCGATCTGTCTGATCTGATCCCATTTTCAATAGATTAATTTATTTCATAACCCTATACCAATAAACAGTGTTTTATTCACCCAAGTACACTCTAATATACAAGATTAAACTATAGATGCCATTTAGAGAGAAAGTATATACATGTAAAGCATTTCTATAGAAATGGGCCAAGCCCATATGAATAGTATATCTAGGCACTTTTTTCTTGCACCTCTCCATAAATTCAACTTAAAATTTTATAAATTTTTATTTTATGAATTGTATAATACATAATTTTTTTTCAAATGATATGTTTTGAAATAAAAAATAAAAAATAAAAAATAAATTTTAGAATATATAAATTAAAATATAAATGTAATCTAAAATATAATTCTTATATTTTGGATAACATATTTTAAAATATAAAATAAAATATACATAATTCAAAATACAAAATAGAAAAAAAATTAACCATATATCTAAGAAGTGCTAACAAGAATGTAATGGAGATGTGACCTAATATTAATACGAAAAAATTAAGGAAAAAGAAAGTATAAAGTATTTAAATAAAATTCAAGGAAAGACTAAACACATGATAGAAGTACCGGAAAAAAGGGGCATACTGCATTGTACGAATCAAATTTATAGAGGGGGTGAGAAAATCTAAATTTGAAGATATTATTTAAATTTAAATATGTAATATTTGTTTTGGAAATCCAATTTTTTATTAGAAGGCTAAGATGCAAATTAAACAGAGTTTTGATGAGTCAAATCCTAAAGGGAGAAATGAGGGTTATGAAGTTTCATTAGAAAAATTGTAATGTATGAAGATGCTTCATGGATAACAAAAATGTTATGTGAAATGGATTTTCATTTGATTTTTTTAAAACATTTCCTCCCTTTAAAAACATTACATCATTTTAGATTAAAGTAAAAACAACTTTAACATTTTATGGTAATTATAAAGAATCTGTTGAAAAAAAAATGTACATGTGGCGAGAATTTTAAACCTTACATTGATAGTAGGTAGAGAATCTTTATTTTTTTAACAATGGTTATATAAAGAAGTGTAACTGTATGTTCCCAATAATTTCTCTATTTTCTTGTACTAGTTTGAATCCCAATTAGTTAGTTGCACATTAGTTTAGATATAGGCTTAGGAATTATTAGTGGTATTTGTTAATTATATTATTTATTGGTATTTTCACACTACACTTTTTTTACAATCATTTAATATTATATTTCATTACTATTCCCTCTTTCTTTCTTTTAAAAATATAAAAATTAATTTTTGTTAAAACTATTTTAACCTTCTAAAAATTATCAAATGGTGGCAAAGAATTTTTTTCAAAAAGGAAATATAAAAAATATAAATTAATTATATTCATTCAGGAGTTCTCTCATTTTCATGGTTTTGGTTCCCATTTCTCATGTTTCTAACTTTATGTGACCCTTTCCCATTTTCATGGTTCCCATTTCTCTGGTTTTCATGCTCGAATAGAGAAAAGCGTGAGAAAATATTATAATTTTTTAAGAGAATAGTGATTTTCTATAAAAGTAAATTTTAATTTGGTTTGAAAGGTGGATCAAAACATATTTTTCTCATAGTTTTGCATTTGGGGATTTGAATTTTGACCAAAGCCAGTAAAAATTTGCTATATATTTAAAGGTAAAAATCTGCATAAATAAACGTAGTAGCAGTGACATGCAAGGCTCTGCAAAATCTGGTTACCCCTGGATTTATATACAATCCCCTCAACTCTAATTCACCTCGCTTAATTAGATTTACAGTTTCCGAACAAAAATAGAATACAAGAAGATCGAGAAACAAGAAAAAGGAAAAAAAAGAAAAGAAGAAAAAAGAGAGTGAATGACGAGAAACATAGTATGATGTTCCAATGATATGTTATTACGGTGTCTGGGTCTGTTGTTGTTGTTGTAGCGTTTGTTGAGGTTGTTGAAGATGGGTTTCCACTTCTTTCTGTGATTTCTGAGAAGTGACGTGGTGTTGGAGGCTTTGCTCAAAATGGTTGGGGAGTGGACGAGAAACAGAGGAGGCTTTGGGGGTGGCCAAGAATGTGGGTTTCTCATCTCCAGCCATAATGACCAGAATCTTCTCCTCGTACACCGTAACAGATTCCTTGTTCTCAGAATCACCCTGTTTCTCCACGTTCCTTTCACCGTTTTCTTCGTTCTGCAACGCGCCAGAAATCTTCCAGTAGGAGCAAGCCAAGATCAAGAGAGCGAAGGCTATGAGACCAAGCATGGCGGCGAGTCCTCCGAACAAGTAGGGAACGGGAGAGTGCCACGTGGGATGCGGAGGAGACGCGGCGCCTGTCGGTGCGGTTGAAGTTGAGGTTGTCGTGCTGGGTATGCTCCTCATTTTGGTTAAACTTAGTTAAAGTTTGTTGTGTGTTGCGTAGAGATAAAGAAGGTTAGAAGGTTAGGTTGTAAGAGAAGATTGGGGTGTGAGTGGTATTTATAAAGAGAAAGTAAAGTGGTTCTGCTTTGGGTCACGGACTTCACCCTGTTTTGTTGGTGCAAGATAGATATAATAACTTGCAGGGCAAGGGTGGTACTGTTTTAGGGTACCCTTAAGACTTGCACCACCATTTTTTTAGTGTTATTTAACTCTTTATACCATTTTTTAGTCATTATTACTGATTATTATCTCTGCACAGAGGAAGAGCATGATGCATTACAAGAGATGTTTAGTTTGTGCTTGATGGTGATAGATACGATGCATGATGTCATATGGAGAGAACAATTTGGATTTTAAAAAGAAATAATTAGATATATTGCTTTTGAAGATTCTTAGTTAGTATTTTATTTAATATCCTCCTCCACTAGAACACAAATGATTATGTAACATTTTGAAGTTTTAGGAAAGATATTAGAATGAAAAAGAAAAGTGTTATCCAATGTAATTAAGGCAACAGTGAAAGCGCACTATGCGGTGTATGATTAGACCTTAGTACAATGAAAGTAGCCAGCATGATGAAGGAGGGATAAAAGAGAATAAACAATGTGGGCAAAGTGGAAACAAAGCTGCTGCGGTTTTCCTTTAGTATCATCATTTGCATTTTTGATTTGATATTTTGTGCGAAGAAATTAGGGTTTTTGTCACTGTTGATTATTCACTCTTGTTTCGGTGTAACTATGAAATTTAGGACTATAGGTGCAAGTGGTTGTCGTTTCCTTGCAGATTTCAATTGAGACAGATGCACCAGAATATATCAATGGCACAGTTGAAAATGATGTGTTTTATATGCACCTTACATAGTTTCTTCTGGCTACTTATAAAGAAATAAAGATAAATATTTTTTTTTTTTTTTTTAAGGAATATGCTCCCCTTGTTCTGATTTTAAACGAAGTCAAACATGGGTGATTCGTTGCATTCAAATATTTGAAGTAGGTCAAAAGGTTTCCTTTGGAGGGTTCTCAGTCTTCACTCGTGATATTCAGTTGGTGATTAGTTGTTGAAGTTACCCACAATATCTTCCCATGCTCTCCATGAAAGGAGCGACGAGTTTGAAGTAATTAAATAAAATCAAATAATTTTAGTTTTAATTTTTTTTTTCTCTTAAACCCACTCATTTTCATTCTCTCTTATCTATTCTCTAATCTAAACACAAGATTACATCCATAAAAAAGGAAAAAGGTAAAATACTTTTCAACACTATTAGATCCTACGTCATTCTCAATCCAACAAAGTCTTCCCTTGTTTTGGATTTCTTAAATGGATTCCATCATTGGATATCACCCAATCTACATTTTATAGTTTGCATAAGTGACACATATCCAATTTTAAAATTTTATTAAACTGCTCTCACGAAAAACTTCAAATCTAGCACACTATAATATTTTTATTAATATAATGTCTTATGAGGATATGTGATAGATATTATGAAGATGACCACGGATATTTAACTTTTTGGGCTTCTAACAACTATTGTATAAGAAAAGTGCAATGAATAATATTAGTGGGAATATTTTCGGGTGCTGCATTCGTAATTGCAATCATGGGATAGAGATAACACGGTAGTGCTGCCATGCACCCAGATTTCATATTTTTCAGTATCTCTTGTCTGTCTCTGCATTTTTTTTACTAGCCATGATCGATAAAAACATCACCGGACAAAAACATCGAATAATTGAGGTTGTTTCTTTAGATCATGTGGGGACAAAAACTACTATACAATCACTAAAGTAGTTGCTATTTAGTAAATCTGTTGTCGGCTTATAAGCTCATAGTAAATTAAAAGTGTTTAATATTAAGCCTGCTCAATAGTTTTGATTTGTATAAAAGTGCAAAACTTTCACCTTCTTTTGACTCATGATTTTGGACATATGTAATTAGTAAGGGTTTTGAAATTAGCATATTCTTATTGTGGTGCGCCACTATTGGCACCAAAACTTGTTTGTGTTTGGCTCTACTTGAGCCCCTGGGAGTGATATTATGCAATTCTTATTATTATTGGTATGGAAGGTTTAGTGAAGATGTTGTTGTGAGTGAGGAAGTGGAAGTTGGTGATGTGAAATGGTTGGCTGGGATATCCCTGTCAACAAGCTAATTGCCCATGTATACGACTTCAACACTTTCATCACCCTCCAACAACGAATGTACGGATTCAAAGGACCATCGCATCACTTCATTGTCCTTATTTGCTTCCAACACAACTTCATAGGTATTACGGTCAAGCACACTGAGGTATCATAAATTTTAGAACATCGATTCCGTAATAGTTTTATTTTGGTTAAATATTTTTTTTTTCTTTAATCGAAAATTGAAATTAGTTTTTTTTTTCGAAATTTTCGTTTAATTTAGTTCTTAAATTTTTAGTTACAGTAGATTTAGTCCTTTTAATTCAATTTTATTAAGTTTATTTGAAGTTTCATATGTATTTAATGATAGTATTTTATTTAATATTAAAGTGAAAATGTGTCAAACGATATAAATAACTCAAATATTATAATGAAATGTGTTTGAAACGTCAACTAAATTTAACAAAATTTGGTTAAAAGTATTAGATCCACATATTTTTAAAGATGATGGACTAAATTGGTCTAAAATTTTGAAGAGAGACTAATTCTAATTTTCAGTGAAAGTTAAAGAACCAAAAACATATTTTATCCTTTTATTTTTAAAATGTATTTTGATAGGTGAAAAAAAAAATATTAAAACCGTCTTGCATCTCATCTTAGATCTCAACTTCTAAATAATTAGATACTCATGGATATCTGGTCATAACAATTCCCAAACCATATAAAATGAATTAACACTAGTTTCAATAAAACATATTAAAACAATAAATATATTAGTCTTTTATTTTTATATAGTATTTAAATTTTTTATTTTAATCGACGTAAAACTTATACTCATATTTCCAAACACAGTTATTTCTTAAAATTATCTTATTTTCATTTGAAAAAAAAAACAGCTCAGAAAGCATTTTCAATATTACACAACCCTTTTTCGAAATACACGAGACAGAAGAAACACATAAGTGTGACAAAAAGAGGAATGGTGAGACAACTAATGACAAGTAAAGATGCTAGCGGATCCAAACATGTCCTACACTTACATTTTATTTTATACAAGAATCTAGGTAGATGCGAAGTAGAAAGGAAGTTTCAATTAGCACAAATTATTCGGTTCTTCCCTAAGGATGTGTTCCTTTGTAATGATGGATATGGGAGAGAGTGTGAAGATGGATTTGTGTAGATTTGTGTGGATGAATATTTGTGTTTTTTTGAGTGAATTTAGAGGGTTAAGTGAGTGGATTTGGAGATAATTTTTATGAAAGTTAGTGAAATATTTAATTGATGTGATAAATTAAAAAAAATAATAAATAAAATTTGAAATTTACTAAAATACCCTTCATAATAAAAAATTAATAAAATTACAATTGAATAAATTAAAAAAATTAAAATTTAAAAATATTTTAATTATATTTTTATATATTAATTATATATATATATAAATTAATAATAATAACTACATATATTATTAATTTTTAACAATATTACAAATATTATTAATTATTGTATACTTTTATTAATTAATAATAATCATTATATATATATATATATTATTAATTATTATATATTAATATATTAAATATTATATTTTAAATAATGTTTTATTTATTAATAATTATTATATATTATTAATTAAATATATATATATATATATATACAAATATATATTATTTATTATTATAATTTATTATATATATAAAATAAATTATAATAATAAATAATATATATATATATATATATATATATATATATATATATATATATAAAAATATAATAATAATAAATAAATAATTGAAATTATTAATAATTACTAATATATATAATAAAATATTAATTGTAAATAAATTATAGTAATAGTATAATGTAATTAATAATTATATTAATAGATTTTTTTGTATAAAATTTAAAGAGGGTATATTGGTAAAATGACTTTTCATCTTTTTAAATCTTTGCAAAAATAAAGGAATGAATTTTTAGAGATTAACCGCAAATCGTTACTCGCTTATCCTTTCAAATCATACAATGAGAACATGAGATTTTTCGAAATCCGTCTTCACAAATCCTTATCTACGGTATCATCTATGCAAACGAACAAGGCCTAAGTGATTATTGTTAATCAGTTTCCCATTAACAGAAGAAAAAAAAAAAAAAAAATATTTTCAGAA
>Ga0214545_1005386_pt1 | contig 23188 bp, 11 predicted proteins | sample CNSS4metaG_FD_160064 | JGI IMG/M metagenome (GOLD analysis project Ga0214545, IMG submission 160064) | Root nodule microbial communities from cowpea collected in UCLA plant growth center, Los Angeles, California, USA - CNSS4 | ecosystem: Host-associated > Plants > Roots > Nodule | place: USA...
TTTATATATATTTATATTTTATATATATATATATATATATATATATATATATATATATATATTTCTTTTTCGAGTATCATAGATTTTTTTGATAACCAAACATATATATGGACTTTAAAAGAAGACAAATAACACACAGAAGCTAAAGACTCCATATAATAGTTATTAACACTCAAATTTGAAATAACAAACCAAAATTTTGGTAATTTGAAATCACAAAACTAAAGTTATTCCAAAAATAACAGTTGTTGAAGTGGTGAAGCATTTTTTAGTTTAAACTGGTATTAGAGTGTGAACAAATCCTAATACACTTTATGACAGTTGGTAATTGACGTAGTAGATTTCCATAACTATGCATTCATAAAACACTATAATATAACATGTTAAGCTTCAATTTTTAATATTTTTTATCATCCAAACTATTGGATAAATAAAATAATCTAAAATCTAACACAGTGATGGTTTATTTCCACAAAAGAGTGTTTAATTTATTTTTAAGTTTTTTCCATAACTATGTATTTTTTTCTTTCTAGATTGGAATGAAAAAAAAAAAAAAAAAAAAAATTAAAGTATCAACTATACAACCATTTACATTTAGTTTGAGAAAAAAAATTATTTTTCAGAACTCAACTATAAATTATGGATAGGAAGTATAGAAAGTTTTTTTTTTGGGCAGGGACTTAAATTAGTTTACAAATAAATTAAAATACTTTTTTTTAATTTATTGAATTTCTACAAAAATAATCTATGTATCGGTTAATTTTAGTGTTCAATAAATCATTTTTTATTTTTTCTTTTTAAAGTAAGTGCTCGTGTAAAGAATACCATTTAAATATATTCTAATTATAAAAAAAATGAATTCAATTCATTCAACGAGCTTTTTGGGTATTTTCTAACTATAAGTCAAAACTCATGATTGAATGAGCTCGTAACTTCAATGTAAAGTTTTAGTTTATTTTTTCACATCATGCTTTTAACAAAGAATGGTAATTTTTTATATTGAATACGTACTATGAACAAAATAAAAAATTATTATATATAAACACCTAAATATGAAAGGCAAAACTTAATTAAATTTTAAATTATGATAAATTTTATTATGTTCAGTTTAATCCTTAATAATTTTTTTTTTTGTATTTTATTGAGTGGTAAAAAAATTTATACTTTTTAAATAAGTTTTTATTGTATCGACATACCTATGTTATGACATAGGGGTTGTGGTACTAAAATTTTTAAATACTTACACAATTTATTATATATTTTTTAAGAAATTAATATATTTAATATTTTTTAAAAATGATATATTAATGCATAAGATATTTTTTATTATTTACATTTATTTTTTAATTTAACCTTTTAATATTTTTTAAATAAAAATAATTATTTTCTTAATATTTTCTTTTTATTTAATTATTTTTAAAACTTAATCAATATAAATGAAAATTAATTAAAGTAAAATAAAAATTATTTATGTTTAATTTTATAATAATAATAATAATATAATTATTTTTTATTATCATAAAAAAATAAATATAATGTTTTTATTAGTTTATGTAAAAGATTTGACTTTATTCTTTTAATTTTTATTTTAGTTCAAAATATCAAGTTGATTTTTTAGTTTTTTTTAGTTTCAATTTGATTCTAATTTTATAAAAAATAATGCAATTTGGTCTTATTTTTGTTAAATTTCTTAAATTGGATCAAGATTTTTCTATAAAAATTGAAATTGTAAATAATGATAGTTTTATTTGTTGATGTAACTGACGTTATCTTGTCAAATTTGATGAAAACTCCTTATTTGGCTTCAAAAAATTTAGCAAAAATAATTAAATTACATCAATTTTTAAAAATCAAGACTAATTTGAGGTTAAAAAAACTAAATGATATTTTTTGACGAAAAAATAGACAAAAAAATAATTCAACCAAAATTTTGGTATCCAAAGAATATAATTTTAAAATCAATTTAAAACTAAAAAATTCATTTTGAATAAGAAGTTACAAATATCAACTTTCTCATCCATAAAATCGATTTTTCAAATCGATTTTTCAACGCACCTCCAAACATGTACTAAGTAAATCCTTTGCCTTATGTATCTGTTTTTTTTTGTCCACAATGAGTTAAAAAGCCAATGAGATGCTGAGAACATATGTGGTTTTCTTTGGTGGAGTTCAATGTTCAACAATCATACCAACTTTTTTCTTCATACCCTTCCTTTTTATGTCCTTAAATTTTGAACCTAAACTTTTTCATGGGGATTCCGTATTAATAACTATTATAAGGGATTCGTTTTACATTTTTTTTTTCATTTTAATTCTTTAAGTAATTATTCTTTTAAATTAAAATAATTATTTTATAATTTTATTCTCTTAATGAATATTTTGAAATTTAATTATTTTTTTAATTAATGTTTTTTTTTTCAATTTAACCAATTTTTTAGATTAAAATAACTGCTATTAATAAAATTGTGTAATTATAATAATAATAATTTAATTATTTTTGTTATAAAAAATGCAGATGTTTTTTCACTATTATATTATAGAATTAATATAAATCTTATTTTAAAAGTTAATTTTGTTAAATTAACTCGATTTTAAAAGTTGATTTTGTTAAATTAACTCCTGTAATAAAATAGTAACCAAATCATTACAAATATTTAATATCACTATCAAAATGTTCATTTTTTTAAAAAAGTAAAAATAATTTTGCACGACAATTTTAGTTTATCTATCATAATCCTTTTTTTTAAGTAAAACATAATATGGCATGACAATTTTAGTTTATCTAGTTATAAAACCTTCTTCTATGTGGGTCCAAATTTTAAGAATTGTTAGAAATATTTATCATATAAATTAAAATAGAATTGATATGTAAGGTTTTTTAGGATACAAAGTTTCTTTTTCTGCCTCTTCCCTATTGTTTAGACTTTAACACTTTTTTTTTTTATACATGTGGAGGTTAGCTCAATTGAGTAGGTGGAACATTGGGCTTACCAGAATAAAAACACCATCAAGTTGGTTGGTGAAGAAATAGGAAATGTTTTAGTTGATTTAAAACAATATTATGATTAATATAGAATAATCAATTTTTTATTATTATTTGAATTAAAAATTAAAATTATATAATATAATAAAGAATAATTATCGTCACTTATATCTATGATGATGCGAAGTAATAGAAATATGATAATATTGGAATTAATAAAAGTCACTTTGTCATTTTATTTTAAATTAACTATAATGTAATCTTATATTAACTAAAAGACTTGACATTTAAAAGGCAAATAAGTAAGATAATAAACAAATTGACAACTAATCACCTAGATAAAAAAAAGAGTATAGACTAAACTTAAAACTTAATTAAATAAGCTAATAATGTTATATAAAAAAATTGATTTTGAAGAACTTTAGAAAAATTATAGTGTCTTTAACTCAATCTTAACTAATATAATTTTTGTCTATAATAATGTTGTAGTCTGTTTTTTCTAACCTTATGACTTTTGACAAACTAGATGAATCTTTCTTATCACCACCCCCGCAGAGAGAGAAGGGAAAACAATAATGAAGAGGAGAAAGAGAGAAAATGTGTTGTGGAAAAAAACTAGTTCCAAGAAACTTTTTCTTAAACACATTTTTGTGTTGAGAAAGCTGATTCAAGAAGATTCCGAAAATTATATACATTCTGAAAATCCTGTTTTAAATTGCATTTTATACATTCTAAAATAAAAATGAATGAAAATAATTATATTAACCCCAATTATGTTAAATGTGTCAACACGAGTTTTAACTGAAAAATATATTCGACACAAATTCATGAAATAAAAACATATTTAACAATTTTACGAATTACCAAAATACTAAAAAAAAAACAGGTAAATGCAGATGAAAACATGTGCTAGACCAGTGAATTGAACCAATTAGCTCAATCCGTCATTTAGCTAACCTATTTTATCACTCCCATTTATTTATTTTCAATTAAACATTTAATTTTTTATATTTTAATATAATTACCATCCATTACCTGTTCTTATTTGAAAAAAAAAAACTGATAACCGAGACATGAAGCTGAAAAATATAAGGTAAAATATATAAATTTAATATCTAAACAATAACTTTTGGTACATGAAAAGGTCACAACCCATTACTGAAATAAACAATTCCAGGTATAAACTGCTTATAACCAGTAATCAATATTGATAGACCACATTATTAATATATTCTTGTCGAACAATTTCACTCTGGAATTAGTTTATCAATGAAAACGTGACCCTAATTCCATTACATCAGAAACACCCTGTTGCTTATTTTCTAGTTACAGCTATTCTTCTCTATTTCACTTACCTACCAGTCGATCACACCCTCTTCATTAATTTCCATTTATTTTCATTTCCTCGTCTTTCAGTCGTTGCAAAAAAACACGCCACAGCCAGATAAGAAAATAAACTCATCAAATGGCAGAAAAAATGTATGAAGGTAAAGTAGCACGAAGTCTATTAAACCTCTAAGAGCGAGCCATTTTTTTAAAAGGAAATAACTAGCAAAACCCGATACAGATGAACGATTTAGGTCACATGACAGAAAAACAAAAACTCTATCTGATGGAGTTGAATGTAGCATTAACTGGCGAAAAGCAATACACAAATATAATTTATAGGATTAAACACTAAAATATCTCTTCCATCAAAACTCAAAAATAACGGAACTCTAATCAAACAGACCCAAACCCATATCATCGTCGGACTCTTCCTCCACCTTCTCTTCCTTCTTCTCAGCAGCTGGGGCAGCATCAGCGGCTGGGGCAGCACCTCCGGCAGGTGCAGCTGCAACCGCACCACCTCCAACGAATACTGCACCACCCACTATTACCTGAACAAAACAATCAATAAAAATAACCTCATTAGTAACCCACCACAAAATGCTTGAATCCAAAAAAACAAACCACCAAGGCAGAAAAACCATCACAATCTATAACCAATAGCATGTGTATTGATCAACCAACTTAGATGGTGGTGCATAAGTACATTTGAATAAGATCTAATTGTATATTCTTTCTCATAGCCTCCAATTTTATTTTTAAAATGTGGAACATGGAAAAAACAATTTTGTTTTCATAATTTTCCATCTTGAAAGCATTTTTAATACAAAAGCAAGTTCAAACATGGTCTTAGAAATCCACTTCCATAATCTGCATGATAATATCATGTATAATGGATCCACACTGACTATTCAATTGAAGGATTGCATCTAAGTTATATCACCGAAAGGCACAAGCACGCAAATTTATACTCCTAGGAATGAATCGCGATGAATCTTTATAAGCAGTAGCACTAAAGAGTAAAACTCATAATTCTCTTCTACTCATATTGTAGTAATAATCCGAATGGAAAACAAAAATAAATCATTAAAGCGAACAGATACAGTCCAACTATTCATTCCTCAGCAAAATCTCAGACAAATGAATTGAACAAGCATTCTTCACAGAAAAAAAAATAGCATAACAAAAATCTAACCATCATTTGGAAGCAAGCTATACAATAACACATACATTCCAATAAAATAGGTAATATAGCACAAATCCAATTAAAACCAATCAATATATTATTAAATAGAGGTAGGAAAATTTGAAAGAAAAAGATAAAGGCAGAGCAGTTGTAAACGTAAAGTTTCGCTTCCGAATCAAAAAGCCAAGATTGTCAGAGATGTTAAAGATGTACCTGAAATACAGCAGAGGAAGGGGAAACAGGAGAGTAAGAGGACTGAACGCCGCCGGAAGAGTCAACGGCGAGAGCGGCTTGGACGAGCTTCCGTTGGAGATCGTAGGAGGAGTCGGCGGAGGACTCGATGTCACCGGAATGTTGTTTGGCTGTCCATTCGCCGCCGGAGTTGCGTACGATAAATGTGAAGACTCCCATGGCTACTCTGAGCGAAACCCTAATTCGAAACTAAAGACTCGCAGAGAGCAAAGTTGCAGTGACGGCACTTTGTGTGGCAGGAATCGTTTATGTACCAGTGAGGTTTTGGAACCCTAATGCCCTGCAAGTGAAAAGCCCATTCAGCCCATTCCAATATTATAACAATATTTCCAAATCTCATAGTATATGCAATTTTAATCCTTAATTTTTGCTGATGTGAATAACATCCAAAACTAACCAAATTTACTCACATATATCCAAACCTTTTATTTAATAGTAGTTGAAGTGAAAAAACAATTCAACACATTTAAATGTTAAGAAAAAAATAAAAAATAAAATAATAATAATAATAGAGAAAATACATATTTGAAAAGATTCACAGAAGGAAATTTTTATTATATTTTTATAATTAATAATTTTAAATATTAAAACATTGTTTATTTTTTAATATATATTTTTATTAAATTAACTATAAATTTTTATTAAACTTTATTTTCATTAATTGTTTTTAATTAGTGTTTTTAGACACTTTTTAACGACATCTTTTTATTAATGTGTGCGCGACTGAGATAAGTAAAACATTTAAATCCAGTCAAAATTCAATTATAATCGAAATTCTTACATCGATTTAAAAACTTCAAAATTTGTGAATTTTTTTGTTCTAATACAAGATTAAAGTTTTCGAGAAAATTAATATTACTCTTCAACTATTTAACTATTTAATGAAATACAATAATTTGGGATTTTGTTTTTGTGTGTGTGGCTTTTTGATGAGTACACTTAGTCTCTAAATATGTTAGACTTACAAATTGGGAATTTGAGTGTGGTAGAATTTTAAATTTGTAATTGGAGAATATTTTATTTGAACATTACTTTTATTTGGAGAATGACAATTAATATTAAAATGTGATTACCTTGTTTTTTTAAATTTTTTTTATAAATCCGCATTGACAATAATACATATATATATATACATATATATATATATATATATATATATATATATATATACATATTATATTTATTTTTTTCATCTCTTTCTATCTTATTATATATCTTATAAATTTATGTAGTTTTTTTTGTTATTTATTTCAATATATCTCACGTATTGATCAATGTATCCATTGATAATTTTTCTAAAATATTAGTGAAAGACAGGTTATATATTCTTATATTGTTTTTAGACACCTTACATTTAATTTTACTTTAATAAAAAAAACCATAAACAACTTTTTATTTGATATATTTATTTTAAATTTGATTATGAGGTATAATAATATTTATTATAAAAATTTAATTGAAAGTAAAATAAAATAAAAAGTAAACAAAACAAAAACAAAAAGGGAAAAAGATCTCAGAAAAATAAGACACGGTTTCTCAAGTATTTAGAGAAATTCTGCTGTCTTGTTCCAGCTAGTTCCAGCAAAATGTTCTTAAACACATAAAATGCTGTTTTCATTAACTAAAGTTGAGTATTGTTACAAAGAGAAATTTTGCTTCAAGAAAAAGAATCAAAAAGTGTTGTTTCAGACTTTGTCTATCACAAACTTTAATCTAACTTCAACCAGAGAAACAAGAACTAAATAGAGTGGGAAAGAGACTGAACAATGCGGTGCTGTTTTGTTTTTCTGTTTTTAAACAATTGGAAGAAGGACTAGTTGCAGTTTAGAACAAATAGTGCACAACCATGAATTTCCACGTCCATTGATATCGTCCCCTGTGTTGTGATTACGTTCTTTCCACTCCACACTTCCGTCCCCTTGCATGAATCGATTCTTCTGTCAGGAAGAATCTTCCCCAGATATGATGTCTTCGCATATATCTCCGTTTTCTCATTGCTTAGATTGAAGAAAGCAAGATAGATTTCCCCTGAACAGAGACAAAACATTCATAGTTGTAAAACAGTTTCTATCAGGATTTGTTATTTAACTTCTTAAATGGTACTCATGATTAAGAAATAAGCTTCTTCTTTTTTTCAGCGTTGATGCTATGCAGTTGCAGAATAGAAGAAAATTCTTGAAACCCTTCAAGTGTTTGTTAGAAAGTAGAGACCTTTTCTTCCTGTTGCAATCCAAGAACGAATCCCACCAGGATTATTAACCTCAGCTGCAGGAGAGACCAATTTGCTTTATGAGTGATAAATACAAAGGGGGTTAAGGAAGAAAGAGAGGAAATGAAATTAGTTGTAGAACGTGGTGAGTGTCTACAAAATTCTACCTTCAACATACTTGACTGTTGCACAAAGACCCGAGTAACTATTTACCATGGTCCCATTGGAGTGCAGTTCCCAGATCTGTAGAAGACCAGATGAATCAGTTTTCATTGGAATCAATAAAATAGAAAATGGCTATGTCATACCTGATTAGAATCCCATCTGCATGGAGAAAATGTTCCTCTCTTGAACTCTTTAGATGTAACCTTTCGTTTTGGAGAAGCGTCTAAGCAAAATTTCATGCTGTCAGTAGCAACCAGTTGGTGTTTTCCTCGGTAATCCTGGTGATGCATACTCCCACCATCTCTGTATCAATGGCAATGTGTCAGTTTCTGTTGTTAACAGCAACACAAATGTTTAATTGGAAGTTGGATAAATGGAAAAGAGAAAGATAAAGCATGATTACAATCTGAGTTGAAGTTCTCTCTTGTTTACGCAGAATGGAGCTTGGTGCTGGTTTTCTGCATCCCTTTTCCAGCAGATTGTTTCAAGATCTTGGTTATGGTTATGACTTTCAACAGACCAACCACTCGCCTTTGATTCGCTACAGCCAGTCAAACCTAATGAATGTGTGTACGATGATGTCTTTGTTCCTTGCTTCGGTCTTTGCTTTTTCCCTCGAGCGTGCTTCAAGTTGTTTGAGCTTGTGATATAAGGAAACTGTCATAGCAGTAAAGTCAAATGATTGTATGCCAGACGTGCCTATTTTCCCAAAAAAAAAAAAAGATGGCTCACATGCCTCCATATTATTTGAGCTGAAGAAATTAATCTCTAGCAGGGTAGGGTTTGTTATAAGTTCGTATGTGATGGCATCGATCTTCCGCATATCCCCTCCATACATAAGGGGAGACTTCGCCAAAGACCACAAAGTCATCTGTCAAATAAGTATAGGTTCATTCAGTCTATCACAACGAAGATTATAAAGGAACACAATTCATATATGTTTTTTTTATCAATACCTGTGTCCTTTTTTCTTCTAGATTGAGCCTACTAAACCTGTGTGGACCATTATTTGAACCTGCAGAATTATTAGTAAATGCAGTAAATGGATCTATAGATATATACTGATAAGAAATAACCAAGATATGATGGTCATGCATGACATTCATAATGTGCAAATAAAAAAAGTAGCATTTCAGTCTCCTTTACCTTGATCAGTTAGCCATCCAAATGGTAGCATGTCCAAATCAGGCCAGGAATTTCCCTTTAGACCTTTTCCTCCTATCATATTAGCTGCAGAAAAATCCCTGGTTCACAATTAATTGAACTAAGTTAAGTCAAATGGCAATGGAATAACATACTATGAAGACTGATAAAAATATCTAAAGACAGATATATGAACAACTTAACCACCTTGTTACGTCAAAATGAGCCCGGACATCATCCCAATAATCCCAGTCATCTCCTGTTATTCGATACATGTTGACTAGTCCACTGACACTCTTGGCCATCGCTGGTGTCACACTGGTTCCAGGAGACAGAGAATACACTATAGGCCGATTAAGCTCACTGAGAACCTGACATGGCGTATCACATAAGTTTGCTAAAAGATGGCAGGCAAAATATTCTCAACATCTGTTCATATGAGAATGAGAATCTGCAGAATACCTCTGACACATAGCTTATTTCATTTAATTCCAAGTCATCGCCAAACACACAGTCATGTTTCACTGTAAGAACAGCAGAAAATCTATCAGCATTGGTGCCAAAACACATGCTTATTATTTAAATTCATTATGATTGTTGCGTGACATGAAGCAAGTGATGATAGTTCATAATAAGCTGATTACAAATTAGTAGTTCTTCTAGTACCTAGATCAACACCCCATGAGGCATACTGCTCATACAGGGATTTCAAAAATGCTCTCCCAGCTGCTAACTTTGTATTTACACTCATGAAACCATTAGGCATCCATGCACAAGCCTTTTCTGGGATTGCTATGTCTTTTGCACGCCAAACTCGACCAGATTCTTGATATGCACTTCCCTAGAAATTTGCAAAAGGAGGAAATCAAAGGTCAACAAGAACTTTCAAAAATACATTATTTAGGCATCCACAACTAGAAATTTCTAGTTCAGAAATAAAGAAAAAAAGGTTCAAGTGATAGAAGAATGCAAATCACACCTTTGTTGTATCTAAGATAGGTGTGTTTGCATTGACAGCTTGAGTGCTTATCCCTCTCATAACATGAATCCCAAACTTCAAACCCAAACTATGTACTTTATTAGCTATTTCCTTGAAACCCTTTCCACCTGTGGAAGAAGGCCACCTTCCTGGGTCTGGGACCATCCTTCCCCATTCATCAATCACGTCAAATCCGAGAGAATCGGGATAGGCACCTTTGACTTTCTTCCTATACCAGAGGTAATCCACCACCACAAACTTCAAGAGTTGATGAAAAGAAATCAGTCTATTTGTTAACACAGTCAAATGGTCCACAAGTTATTGTTATTTGCAGTATCTATACCTCATATCCATGAGCCTTGAGACGTTCAGAAACTATTTCAGCACTTTCTAAGAATTCATCTTCAGAAACTGTCCAGCAAAAGGAATCATAAGAATTCCAACCTCTTGGTGGGAGGCTAGCTCGCTGTTGGCCACTCTCAGGTATATTTTGGGATGACACACTGAAATTACACACTCAGATACATATATTATTTCATTTCATACTTTTATTGTCAAATATCTGACGATTATTCACAGAACAGTCTCAAAAGATTAAGAAAGGTGATTGAACAGCTTTGGTTTTAATTTAATATACTTTCAATTTATATTTTCTGCAATTAATTTGGACAAAAAACAGAAGTTTGGTTATAAGGTTTAAAAGTCACTCCAGACACCGCTCTAATTGAATCTATGCGGAGTTTCGAGTTTACTTCTCCAAATTAACCGGACTCGAGCTTCCTAAGTTTGACTTCAAGGACCTAAGTAAAAAGTGGCATTATGTTCCGATTTTAAAGGTTATATTTAGTACAAACTTTTTTTGTACACAGCTTTTGACATTTTGCTACCAAATAGTATAGTTATAGCAGAGCACACAACCAGCTTCTGAAAAGAACCAAGCAATACCAAATCCACCCCAAATGTGAGAGAGCCCTCTACCTTTTTGTGTTCATATGATTTGAGGAATAAACGACAACGGTGCCCCGACTACAATAAAGTTTTCGTTTATCATCATTTTTTAGTTCGAGAGCGAATGGGTAAGTTTTCCTTGTATAGTGAGAATATAAACATCCAAACAGCAGAAAACAAAAAATCTGAGTTGAATTTTGGATTAATCAACAACAGGAGAGGCACAAAAACCACATATTCAACTTGATAAATCCAAAAGACAGTGGAAAAAAGCTTGAATACTCTTTAAATCACTATCACAGTTCACTCATGAGGTATATTTCTGTGCACAGATCCACCACGAAACCAGTGTGAATCAGCCATTTTGACAAGCTCCAGAAACATGCAATGGCAATGTGAAGAAAAAAGAAGAACCATAACAGGTTCTAGATTCAACTATCGAAGCCTCCAATTATTCAGAAAACAAAGAAATTAATTACCAATCAAGCTTATCTTAACAATGTAAAAAATGTACCATAAATAAGTGAAAATTCACAATAGCAAGAGAAGAAGAAGAAGAAGATTCCATGGTTGCGTTGCGTGCGTACCTTAGCAAACAGAGAGGAAGGAGAACCCAAAAGGAGACTAAGCACAGAGAGAAGTACTTCATCACTGCGAGAACATCTGTTCCACCAAACAATGTTCCCACCACAGTTAAATACTTACAAATATCCAACTTCACAGTAAGAAATGAATTTCTAAAAAACAAATATAACAATAATCATAATATAATAAAATAAAATAATGATAATGCGTCGATGCGTTGGGAGCCATATACATGATGCATAATCATATCATGATGACAGTGAAAGCAACGTAATAGCGGTGACGTTTATCTGTTTTACTTGAATACAGTGGTGGATTTCTTCGAAAGAAAGCGCATTTTGGTTTGTCGCGACCTGGTTTAAGTTTAACCCTCACACTTCACGTTACGCTATAGGCACACGACCCCGATTGCAGAGGAGTAAACGTATCTGCCACTCATAAATCTAATGTTGCAATTCATTCGAAAATTCAGATTTGTAAACATTCGGCGAGGATGGCCAAGGAGCGGTTTCGGTGATTAAAATGTGCACGAAATTTGCAGTGTTGAAAGGGAAATTGGAGATAACAATGGTTGGGGGAAGAAAGAAGCAAAAGGTAAAGTAAAAATTTTAAGAGAGTGGAAGATGATGGGTGAAAATGCACATTATGTTTAAGATCCTAAAGGGTCTATAATAGTAAATTATGAGATTGTATTACTGGTTCTAGATTTTATAAAAGGAGTGTGAGTGATTTCATTAGATTGTAATAAGGATCTTAGATTTTACTTTTCTATAAAAAGAGTATGAGCCATTTTCGGTGTGGGTGTACAGTATTTTAGTATCTAGCTTAATATTTTCCAATAAATAAGGAAGGAGAAGATGAAGAAAATATGCTAGAGTTTTTTTTTTTACCTTTTGAAGGTAAAAGTTAATATATTTTTATTAATAAAATAATTATTAATTTTAAATAGAAGTATAAATTAATCTAATCTTAATTTTTAAAATTTAAATAATAAAGTAGAGAATATGATGATAAGAGAACTAAAATGAAATTATAAAAGGAAAATAAAAGTTTAGTACGTATTTAATATAGATGATAATATTTTGACTATTACGATTTAACTTTTATTTTATACTTTTTGTACATTCGATATTTTACATTAAATTACGTCAAAAAATATAAAATAAGAATCAAAATATAATTTTATTTAAAATTTGTAAAAAAAATAATTATATTAATTTTTAATTAGATAATGATGTGGTATTATATTTTTACATTAATTTTTAATAAAAAATGAATTTTAATAATAATTATATTAATTTTTAATTAAAAGAAATATGGTGATAATATACATTATAATAAATTACATTAATTTTAGTTTGGTATAAATTTAATTTAAATATTTAAGCTCAATTTATCTATTTTGGAAGTTGAATATTAAACCTAAAATTTAAAAAAGACTGTACAACAATTTTACCAATTTTATGACGTTACAGAATCTACATATTATATAAAATCGTAAAATTTTACCCTCTTACAATTTAAATCTCATTTGAAGTATCTTTCATGGGTGTGCATGTGTGAAAACATGACATCATGTATCATTTGATGTCTGTCCGGGCGTGTGTGTAAAAAAAAAAAAACTTTAAAAACTTGTGAGGTAGCGCGTGGGCGCAGATTCCTCTGCACAGGTATATTGCTAAAGTAAAAGACCTCTCCTTTGTCTTAATTTGCCTCTTAAACTTTGTCTTGGTAATTTCGTAACTCATTAATTGCTCACACTCACATGTTCTAGTTTATTCTTATTATTAATATTTCCTTCTGAATTTTTTCTATTCATTATTGATAAAAACACAATAGACATCACTACTATTGAGGAGAAGAAAACGTGCTCTTACTATTTGAATCGTGATTTATCATTATTATGTAAGGAATTAAGGAGTATTTACTGATTAGATAATCACTTAGACTTTGATTAAGGTTTTTTTTTTTAACTATCATGTGTTTGCAACTGCCAATATCTACTCATTATGAATATAATGAAACCCTCTTTCTTAAAATGATGTTCTAATCTAAATAATGAGATTCTAAATGGAGGAGAAACATTTAAAATTGGAACATTATCATTTAATGATATAGCTAACTAAATTTAATGACGAGGCATGCGATGAGAGAATCTGATGCAACCACCGTTTCATTCTATTCGTTGGAAGTTTTGTTGGTTGGTAAATTGAGAAAAATATAAAATTGTTGACACCAATTAAATATAAAAAATAGAATTAATTTTTATCCATAGCTTAAAACATTTTTTTTTTCTTACACACCGAAGCATTCGCCAGTAGCATGAAATTGTTTTGTTACATTGTTACTTAGTGAAAGGTAGAATGAAGGATTTATGGGAGAGTTCTACATACTTCAACTTTTAAGGATTGCGCCACCGAGCACCGTCAAACCGCCCACCGCCACCGTCCACCGCCATCGTCACCTCCAAGGTTCCTCCTACATGACCATGCCTTCTCTCACTCTCTACTTCACGAAATTCCATGAATTGAAGAAAATGAGAAAATACAGTGTGCAGACATTGCTACTAGCATTCGCTTCCTTCCTTTTACTCTTCTTCCTATCCCCATCCATTCCTCAGCCTCAGCGATACCATCATTTTGCTGACAACCGCAATTTCTTCGGTAATTCCTTCTCAAACACTTAGGAATCTGAGTTTGAGACTAGAAAGGTTTCATCTTTTGAATTGTTCTTCAGGCATTCCCAATGCTCTTAACGTCATATCAAATTTCCCGTTCATGGTGATTGGCCTCATTGGCCTTGTGCTTTGCCACCGTAGGAGCTATTTCAACATCGGGTACTTTACTTTCCCTTTTCTCAACATCAATTCCAATTTAGCTTATGTGATTAATGTCTGTGGCATTAGTTTGGAAGGTGAACTATGGGGTTGGAAATGCTTTTATGCTGGTGTCACTTCAGTTGCTTTTGGTTCTTCATACTATCATCTTCACCCAGATAATGCTTCCCTTCTCTGGGACAGAATACCAGTGAGTTTCAATTCGAAATTTAAGGAATTACTTTTCTTTTCTTCATATGCTAGTTCACAATTTTGATTCTTTGATTCTTGTTTGGTTGTTGGAGATGACTGTTGCTTTTGCTTCACTGATGGCAACCCTAATCATTGAAAGGATTGATCCGAAGAAGGGAACACATGCAATTGTGCCTTTGATTATGATTGGCATAATTAGCAATGTGTATTGGAGGCAAGACTATTTCTTCTTCTTCATTCCTTCTATTTGCACTAGTTCTCTTCTCTGCATTATTTGCATATTTATTCATAGATTTTTCTGCATAATGAGCTGAGTTTAATCACCAATTGTTTTTGATGTAAAGGTTCTTTGGTGACATCCGTTTATATATTCTAGCACAAAGTGCAGCATGCATTGCTATACCTCTCATGGCTACTTTATTGCCTCCAATGTACACACATTCACCATATTGGCTCTGGGCTTCAGGTATTGTGAAAAAGTTGTTTTTGATGTGATGCAAATACTCTTTTCAATTGCCCTTAATTTCAATTTTGATTTTTTGCAGGATTTTATCTTCTAGCTATGCTGCAAGAGACCACTGACAGGGTGATTTATGCATTGACTTTTCATACTGTCAGTGGTCACACACTTAAGCATTTATCTGCTGCTATGGTTCCTGTCATCCTCACACTCATGCTTGCAAAGAGAAGTGTTTACTCGGGGAAGCTTTTGCATGTATGCAACACTTAGTTCCATTGATTACATAATTGAATTATATATATGGATGATTTCAAACTAAAATTTCAGTGAAAAAGTGCTAACTTTGGGTCTGTTTCTTTTTTTTTTTTTCACTCACAAAAGTTGTAAAAGAATAATAGCAGATAGAAAAACAGAAACTGTATTCTCTAATAAGCAACTTGTTTCTCAAAAGATTTAATTTTTTTGCTCTTTTTATTTCTACTTTTTAACATAAGTTATCCTATAGTAAGCAAAGGATAATTTTCCTTTACATTTTCCTTGGGAGTAATTTTGATCTCATGTTGTTGACTTGTTTTGTATGCAGGCAAAGTCTGCTTAAAGCATTTCCCAGGCCAAGATTAAATAAGGAGTTCACCATTCTCATCCACTTAGAAAAAAAAAAAAATTAGAAAGGATAAATTGCTAAGGGATTTAGAGTATAACACAAGATGAAGGAGTTTGTTAAATATTTTATGTTTTTCTTTGATATTATGTGCTTTAGTTGTACAATAATACAAAACATTTATTGGAATTAACTTTTTATTTGTATATGTATGGTTTCTGATCCTCAATTTATACATAAAACCTGAAATAAAAAGTCATGTTCTACGAGATTTTTTCAGCAAGACTCGGCATTCAGCTAGGATCAGCAATATTAGTATTTAGACTAACCTTTTTGTTTTTGAGTTTTGGTTCTGGAAATTTCAATATAGAAAATTTTCTCAATGAAAACGAGAAAAGTGTTGAGACGAAATCACGTAATTTTTTTTATTATGATTATAAAGTGCTAGAAGAGAAATACCGTGAAATTTATCGAAATTTTGCCGTGAGAAAAGTTTCACATGGGTTAAAATTTTTCATGTTATTAAACGGAGTTTGGTGTGACTTTGGGAACACATCCCAAAATGTTTTTCCATTTTTATAGTGAGAAACAAATTTAGAAAGAAAATTGCTTATCTCCGTACACGTGTTCACTTTCTTTCCAGAAATAGCTGGAAAGTTATATATGAATATTATCGATATTTTTTTTGATTATTATAATACTTAATAACAATACTAAAATAATAAATAATTTTTTTCTTTGAAACAAAAAACAGTAGAAAACGACTTCTAAGATTTTCTGCCATCAATTTCAATATAATGTTGTTACGTTGGAATTAATTAAATGATATGAAGAGTTATTTGGTTGAAACTTTAGAAGCAAATTGTTGCACAAATTGGTTTCATTATGATGTGACATAAGTAATTTCACTAGTTTCTTTATCAATTCAAAAAATTATATTCATTTCAGGTTTTTTCATCAATTTTTGTGTAATTTTATTTTCAAATTATCATAATGCAAATTAAAAAGTAATAATAATTTCATTATAAATGAACAGAAGTTATTTATTTAAGAGTGAAGTTGTTCAAACTTGAAACGTGATACGACCGACCATTTGACACATTATGGCTTATATTTTGTTTTTAATTTGAAATAAAATAAAATTTCATAAAATAAGAGAATTAAAATGAACTAAATTAATATATTAGAAAGCTAAATTATTAATTAAGCCTATGAAATATTATTTCTAGATTGATTTAATTTTTTTTTTCAAAATATGACTTGTAAAAGATGATGATAATATCTATAATAGCGTGAGCTAACATCTATGACGTTGATTTTATCAGTTTCGCTACCACTCTCATGAACACAATTAGAAATTCAAAAAATGAAACAAAAAAAAAAAACATTAAATAAATGTAACATTAGACTTGTTGCTAGAACAATGAAACAAGAAAACCAGTCAAACATTAAGGCTGTGTTCACATGGAGAGATGAATTTGAGGGAGAGTGTGAACATGAATTTGTATAGATTTGTATGGATTTGTATGGATAGAGATATGTGTTTCTTTGAGTGGATTTATAGGGTAAAGTGAATGGATTTGAAGATAAATTTTATAAAAGTTAGTGTGTGATTTAAATGATTGATAGATAAAATAAAAAGTTATAATAGATAAAATTTTTAAATTATTAAAATGTCCTTGATAGAAAAATATATAAAATAATTTTTAGATTAGTTAAAAATATTAAATTTTAAAAACTATTATTTAATAAATTTTAATAAAAAAAATTATTAAAAATTAAATTACATTAAATTATTATTATTATTTTCATAATAATTACTATTATTTAAAACTATTATCAATAATAATAATATATTATTATTATTGTATAAATTATTTTTATTATACTTAATTACTATACATATACATTATTTATTATTATTATTAATAACTATATATTATTTTTTTATTATTTTATTATACTATAATATATATATATATATATATATATATAATTTAAGAGTATTAGGAGGATATTTGTGTAAATTATGATTCATTTCTTTAAATTTGCACTATTTTAGTGAGATAGAAAAAGTAATCAATCCTTCTAATATGTGCATATCCTCTCTTGTAAATTTGCACATACAAACACAATTATTTTTCAATTCTGTCTTCTTAAATCTGCGCTCTACAAGAATCGTTCCATGCGAACAGAACGTAAGAGTGTGTTTTTTTGGATAGATTGATTTGGGAGAGAGGGAGAGGAAGAGATTGAAAGAATTAGAGAATGAAATTAGTGTTCTTTTTTAAGAGATTTGGAGGTGGTTTTTGAGTGGATTAGAGAGTGAAGTTTGTAAAAATTTATGAGTGATTTGATGGAAGTGATAAATAAAAAAAAATTTAATAGATAAAAAATAAAATTGACTGAATTGCCCTTGTTAAAAATATGAAATGAATTTTAGATGAGTTAATTTTTTTAACATTATTATTCATTAATTTTGAAAAAAAGAATATTTATTTTTAAATAATGCCTTTATTTTTTGAAAAGAAAAATTAAATATTTAGATATTAATGATTATTGTGAAAAAATAAATTTATTTTTTTATTTTTTTGTGACATAATTAATATTTAATTTGAAAGCATTTTTTATCTTTTAAATTAGGGTCTTTTTTTGTAAAAGTGTAACTTTCACCTGCTAATCTTTTTACATGAGAGAAGATGGAAAAAAGTAACAATCATGCATTTCCACCACTCCTTCCATCACTTGCAAATCAATTAAAAGGAACGTGAATAAATTTTTGAATCCTCGCTTACTATTTCTTTCAAACAATCAATCTGTTTAAAAGAATATGGCCTAAGAAAAAAATATGATATGTTCACTTAAGTTATATTACTGTCATGTAATTGAGGAGTCATTGCATGTGTGGTTATTAATTTATTAATTGTTACTCAATTTTGTTTTTATGTGATGTAGTCTGTTACTCAAGTTTTAACAAATTTTTCTTTGATTTTATCTAGTGTTTATGTGTCATATATTTTTTCGGTATTTTCGATGACTTGTACAAGAAATTATAATATTGCTATAATTTTTCGATTGCTTATATTTCATTTGGTGTGGGTTTTCATAATTACTTTTGTATTCCAAATGGTGATTTATATATTGTGAACTTGCACCAAGTGTTGATCAACACGTTAGTAGAATTTTCGCCAATTCTATATTTTGACAAATAATCGCCAACATTCGTTTAATGTTTTCACATTGCTATCAAAATTATTTAATGCCACGTTATAATAATTCAAAAACATAAACTTAAAATATGCCAATATCAATCAATAAAATCAGTAAATTTATATGAAGACGCACAAACTTACAATACATCAAACGACCATCTCCACCTTATAATTCACAATATTAATATTGAATCGAAATATGAATATCAATATACTAGAAAACAAATTTAAATGAAATTGTGACTCTAATAAATAAATCTCTCTCATATTTATATGATCTAACTATATATGTGCCTTTCATTTCATTGGAGATTCACATCAGGTTTAATCCAGCCAGGAGGCATGCACCAATATTCAAAGCCAACTATTATGGCTGATCTATACAACAAGAAACTGAAGCATTGTAATAAAGTTAATTTTTTCCATATAAGGTTTCTACTTCAAGCATAACAACCTAGCTATCCTACATGACACAGTACCACATTACAATGACCTTTGTCATTATCCTCAGCAGCAGCAGCAGCGGCACTGATGATATCATCATATGAAATTAACTATTTTCCACTCTTTTCACGGTGGAATTGCTCGCAACTAACATCACTCAACAAAGTATCATCCAGGGCAGGCAATGAGATTGACTTAGATCTTACTCTGACCTTACTGTTGCCGGAAGATTTCCCGGTCGAGAGTAGCATTGTACGAGGTGGCAGGTTGGTCCCTCTGCGCTCTGCAATGGACGGGTTAGACCCTTTGAACGCAAAAAATGCCTCTGGAGATGAAGATACACCTTTTTGAAGTAAAGGGCAAGTCTTTGAGTCAGATGCATCTTCATCGTAAAAGGGTTTAGAAGATGGAGGCAAAGGATCAATATTCATGTGCTGATTTTCCTCCTCAATGGAGGATGTGAACCCTTTCATGCTACCTCCAGAAAGCTTCCTAGAGAATCTCCCCCACCCATTTTCCTTAGAAGGGAGGCAATTTTCTGATCCAGCGTTGGACAAAGAAAACGGTGGAACAACCCCACCAGCAAGTGCCTTGTGAAAAATTCCAAAGTCCAAATCATACTCCTCAACTCTCCGGGGATGATCAATCCCTACATCAACCTCCATTGTTGTTTCCACGTTCTTCACCTCTTCATGCCTGTGAGAAAGAGCAACCCAAAACTCCTCAGCCTCTTCGTCCTCCACCACGGTAACTATCTCCCCAGTGGCTCTCTCATATCGAACAACCTGAGCAGCTGCATGACGCGCCTTGCAACGCATCACCGACCCACACTCCTTCCCAACCCACACATACAAAGTAGAAGGAACATGCACGATGAACGCCCCACGCGAATCAAGCGCGTGGGCGCAAGGGTTGTTTACCATCTTAGGAACAAGGTGAAGAGGGTCGTAGGGAGAATGAGGAGCCATCCTATACATTCTGAGCACAGAACTAGGACTCGGGGGTGTAGCATGCACGCGCTTCTGACACTGCAATAGCTGACAAGCGAAACCCATGTTCGGATTGGTGATGCCACGCGCGTTCTTGACGAAGTGAAACGCGTCCTCGAAGCTCTGGTTCTCCCTCCACATGAGATACGCAATGACCAATGAAGTGGAGCGCGACACGCCCTGGCAGCAGTGTGCGAGCACGCGCCCACCCTGTTGTCGGACATCCTCGAAATAATCGAACACGTCGTAGAGAATGCTTGTGATGTCCTCCGAGGGACTGTCCCGCAGCCATAGCGTTTTGTAGACGAAGTCGCTTTTGAAATACTCTGGGCAAACGAACCCCACGCAATTCAGCACGTGCGTTATCCCGTGCCGCCGCAAAACCTCCTCGTTCTTTGCCACCGTGTCACTTCCCAAGTACACGTGCTCCGCGATTTTCGAACATTCCTTGTCGTAGAAAGCCAACTTGTCTCTCCTAAGCTGAAAAAATTGACCCGAACCCGAACCCGAACCCAAATTTGATGATCCTTTGGTGGACCCTCTTGGGGTCGGTGGCGGAAGCCAATCCTCGAGATCGTCGCTGCCGGCGCTCGGCCACTCCTTCACGCTGTCTTTTCTGATGCAAAGAGGCTGAAGGGATCGCGGCGGTTTCCGGATCACCGGAGTCTGGTCGGTCCAAGACACTGATCTGGAATGTGCTCTCCAGTGAACACCGGTGTCGGCGTTGTTACTCTCTTCTCCCAACATGGGTAATCGACAAGACGCGAGTTTTTTAAACTGGGTTTCAAACCACCAACACAAGGAATAATGGGTTGAAAGCAAAAAGCTTAGAAAGAGTAAAATGGTTAATGGAAAATGTTGTGTTTGGTGCAAGTTCGAGTTTTTCTCACCTGAACTGATTGATTGTGTCTCACTGACTCGGTTCCTTTTTCTTACGGATAGTAAAATTCAAACACAAATATTTAGCAGAGAGGATCTTGCAGAGGAGAAAACGATGATGGAGAAGGAAGTAAAGAAGAATTTAGAGTTTGCAGAAATGGAAAAAAAGGTGGGATTTGATGGTCATGGTCTTTCGGTTTGACCAAAAAGTGCCACCTCAATTTGAGACACTTTTTCTCAAATATAATAATAATAACTCGCCTCTTTAAAATCTGCATTTACTGTCAAACATTTTTAATTGACTTCTTTTCTCCCCTATTAATTATGTTACCAGTTTTATTATAACTATGAAGATTCAATTTTAATGTGAACTAAAAACCTGTGAAGTAAGTCCTACGGAATTTCATTTTTGTTCAATTGTTTATTTATCTGTATAGCTGTCATTATTGTGTTTCTGAAACAGTTTAAATATTTAGGTTTTTTTAATCTCGTAGTCAAACTATATTAATTGTTCTTTATCAGCAGATGTTACAAATGAAAAGAAAAGTTTGACCGACCAAATACTGGCTGTTTGTTCTAGAATATGAATTTGAATGGTTTTGTTTATAATATGTAGAATTCTTTTTATGCTATCGACATTTATAGTATATCATCACTAAAAGATATCATATTCGTTTTGTCAAACTATAGAAATTATCAATGCATACTTCGACTGAAGTACGCGCATAAATTGTAAATAATAACATTAAATCAGATACTATTTTAGTAGAATGTTATATTAATAACAAAAGAAAACTATAATTAAATTTGGTCTTCGAGTTTCTTACGCGAATTCCTTGAAAGTGATCATATTTAATTTTATCATGATTTGATATATTTATGGTTTAACTGCAAAACAAAAATATAATATTAAAGGAACTCTTTTTTTTCAAATATATATTTTCAGTATAAAAAAATTTAATTCTGACATATTTAACTGAATAAAAAATAAAGTAAAATTTTCATTCTTTTACAAAAAAAAAATGTAAGGTGGTAAAACGAGTTTGACATACTGGCCCACAAGCCAACTAATAAAAATATAGGATAAACTAACATTTTGAGTTTATTTGTTTGCTTAAGCTCAGATCCAATAATTTGCAACCTATGATAGATGGGATGGACCAATCCATTGGCCTGTTTTTTACTTATTTTAATGAAATAATTAGCATCAACCAAGTAGTTTCAGCCTTCAACAACACAAACAAAGTTTACATCTTCTTTTTCTTTCTCTCTGAAACACTACGTCACAAAAAAATAAGCGCACAAAAGAACGAAGCTCACAAGGATCCTCTCAACGACGACAATCCCTAAAGTTTACATCTCCACCAACGACGTCAACAATTCTTCGTCATAGCCACCAACCGCACACACCAGTCTGCACCAAACCCTCGTCAGACAAGGCTTTCAATTTTGCCCCTGAGTAGCCACACACCTTTATCTTTGGCGAGGTTTGTTCGTTGTCGCCGTTCACTATAGTCTTCAGAGTTTATTGCTACACTCGTCATAATCTATGTCACTTTGTCAAAGTTTACGTTGTCCCCACCCGGATTCGTCCTTGCAAAAGTTATTTGCCATTCCTTCACTGCCACACATAACCTCTATTTTCCGGCATTGGCCAAGCTCCTCACTACCATTTTTGATAAGACTCCCTGGAGTTGCAACAAAACATGATTGACATTGTTATGGTTAAATGGAAGATCCTTGTTTTTTTTTTTTTTTTTTCAAAAAAATAAAATAAAATAAAAAAAGAAATTTAA
>Ga0214545_1005387_pt1 | contig 23179 bp, 5 predicted proteins | sample CNSS4metaG_FD_160064 | JGI IMG/M metagenome (GOLD analysis project Ga0214545, IMG submission 160064) | Root nodule microbial communities from cowpea collected in UCLA plant growth center, Los Angeles, California, USA - CNSS4 | ecosystem: Host-associated > Plants > Roots > Nodule | place: USA...
TTTTTTTTTTTGTGGTGCAAACGTTGATTTTTTTTTTAGCAATGTTGTTGTTGTTGGTTTATTTTCAATGTTGTTGTTGTTGTTGGTAAATGGTGTATTTTCTGGATGAGATAATTGATATACGAATTATTTATATATAAATGGATTCGGAAGTTATGTAAAACGATAATGGAACGTTTGGTAGCTTTGTTCTGTGAAATTTTGGAATGCTTAGCGTTTTAAAATAGGTATCTTGTGTAGAAAACGCTGATTTTCGCATTTTTTTTGGTATCTGACTCTCGTTGGGCGACTACGTTTTTTTTCTAATTTACGCACTCATATTAAAATTGATTTTTTTGACTCGTTAACCATTGGATTAAGCTCAAATTTGGATAGTTGGTTCTTAACATGCTATTCTTTGTTTTGACCGGTCGGATCGTCAATTTGAGGTCTATAGTTTGCAAAATATGTCACGCATTATTGTAGTATTTTTGTCTTATGATGATAAATTTTCTTAGAAATTTTGGTGTAAGAATTGAATGGTTGGATGCTAGGAGCTGAATTAGAGTACCTAAAACCAGTAGTGTCACATCACTAGTGTAGCGTTTGGCGATGCAGAGTGGACCATTAGGCGATGGTAGGAAACAGGGAAGTCTTGTGTGTTGTGGTGCCCGACGGTGATATGGAACCGCCAAGCGGGTAGCACAGCCATTTCGCCTGGCGGCGTTTAGGCTGCATCAGGTGATGATGCAATGGCAGGGGGCGTTTGTGATACGTTTTGCATGGCTTGTTGTGTTGGTCCTGGTCTGGGATATGCTTGATATTGTCATGAGCGGGTAGGTTCATGACTGGTGATGAACACGTGATAATATGAGCGGGAAGGTTCATATTATGATGCTCTCATGCGAGGATATGAGCGAGGAGGTTCGTATGTTTCGTGCTCACACTTAAGAGCTGTTGCGAGCGAGGAGGTTTATAGTTGTTGGATCACGTGTATTGGACTACGGACGGGGAGTTCCATAGAGTCGGACTACGAGCAGGGAGGTTCGTAGAGTTGGGCAACGACCGGGCAGGTTCGTGGAAGCTGTAAAACCAGAGAAAATTAATTAATTAATTAATAAATGTGAGTAGTGGGAGCCTTTATGGTAATTAATATTGATTAGTGTAACATGGAAAAGTACTAGCTCAAATGGTTTAGAGTACTTGTTTGGGTTCGAGTCCTATGTATGCTAATTGTGTGTTATTTGATCTGTTAATTTTAATAATATGTTTGATCATGTTGAGTGATAATATAATCATAGAATTATATTAATCATCACAAAACATGAATTGGTTAAATGGTTGTGTATTGAGTTGGCATTGGCATGGTCATGGGTTCAAACCTTGGTAGAACCATATTAAGCTTCTTTTTTGCCAAAATTCCTTGTGGCATGAAGGTGAAAGGGCATAGGAAGCCAAGAGTGGCTGAAAAACAACTCATAATGGAATTTGAATGGCGATTACATTCATTTTAATGCCATTTTCTTTTTTGGTCATTAACCACAATTAAGGACCATAATAAAAAGGCAAACTAAGACAATTGGAAGGGTTTTTTGAGATCGGTAAATTATAGTGTTGCAAGGTACACAAATTCAGAGGAAACAAAGTGATTAAAGAGTAAGCAAAGGAGCTGAATTGGGTTGGAGCCAAGGGAGGAAATTGGTGATCAAGGAAGAACTCTATAATCATCCATTTTAAAGCGAGAAATTCAGGTTAGGGGAGCTGGACTCCGTTATTTTTTTTCGTGTCGTTATTTTCTTGAGATGTAAGATGAATTGGATGCACATATTCTGCTTATTCATGTGATTTTTGTGTTTCTAAATTTTTTTCCAGAAATCGCCTGGCGGGTGATGAATTACCGCCAGGCGACACATCATTTTTGCATTCGTTTTGGGTTCCTGAAGAAGAACCACCTAGCGGCAGCTCCCTGGCCGCTAGGCGACACATAGCTGCAACCTAGGTTTTGGGTTTTTGGCTGAATTGCCTGGCGACGATGAACACCCGCTAGGCGACGCGAGTGGATTTGACCCAATTTTGGTGTAATATATACAAGTGGATTCAATTGGAAATTATTAGAAGTCAGAATTTGATGTAGTATATATACTAGTGGATTCAATTTAGTGAAAATTGTATGAACTTGTATATTAGGGTTGATGAATTGGGAATTTCTATAGTGGTAGCAATCTAAGGGGAAAATGTGAATGAAGTCGTGAATGGGAAGTGTTAGGGATGAACCGTAATCCTAATAACTGGGATTGTATACTATGGAGTCTTAAATTGATGGAAATAAGAGTTATTGTGAAGGGGGTAAGGTTCGCAGGTGCAGGAACCGCCTAGCGGCACCCAATTGGCCGTCAGACGCCATACTAGAGTTGTGTGGTGTTCTGATTCACGAAAAACGTTGTTTTTCATATTTTCACAGAACAGGAACCGCCCGACGCTGGGTTTATAACGCTAGGCGATCTAGAAGCGGCAGCGCTTGCGGTATGTATCCCCCGCCAAGCGATTTTGCTGCAGCAGATTGGTATTATGCTTGTTATGATGTGCTTAAAATTATTAAAGTTTTGTTGCTTATATTTTATTTGAGCATGCTTGGGATGATCTATATGACTAGGGGATGAATGCACATGTGAGGTGCTATAAGGCCTGGAACGTTATAGATGGTAATGCCTTTCATTAGGGATACTCTAGAATGAGAGCAACCTGTGTGGAGTGTGCTTGAATCTGAACCAAAACCAGTAATGCGCAAGTACTGGTGTAGCGCCTGGTGGTGGTGATCGACCCACCAGGCGACAGCGTAGAAACAAGGGGTTCTGGATCACGGTGGCACTTGGCGATAAGGAGGGGTGCGCCAGGCGGAGTCTGCAGTTCAGTGAATACTAAGGCGCGTGGTGCTTGGCAGCAAAGGAAGTTCCGCCAGATGATAGTTGCAGTGGCAGTAAAGACTAAGGCACTTAGCACCTGGTGATACGTGTCCCCGCCAGGCAATTTTACTACAGCAGCCTTGGGTTGTTGATTTTATGTTCGTGATCTACAAGGCTTCTAGGATATCTTAAGGGTCTGTTTGCTGGTGTTCCTTGAGTTGTGGCTCGGAACGTATCCCTTAAGTTGTGCCTCAGGATAAGGGTTAAGCATGTGGTATTCCTTAAGTTGTGGCTTGGAATAACATCTCTTGAGTTGTGGCTCGGGATGGCGGATGAACACGAGAAACTCTTGAGTTGTGGCTTGGGTTGGCGAGTGTTGTCGGTGTGAGTGTGGTTGTTGTGACCAATACGGATGGGTCCAGATAAATTGCCCTCCTCAGTAATTAGCTGATGAGTTTGGTAGTCTTAGGACGTTATGAACTATGTTCGTATTGGAAACTCCACCTGGCGTTACGGTGTGTGATCCTTAGCATGGTTTCCCGCACGTGCTCTATCGGTTGTGGCCGATAGGTATGGCAGCAAGACACCTAGAGGTACTCACTAGAAGATGTAGAACACGAATAACATGGTGGTGATTGTGTGATTTGTATATTTGTGCCATATATATATATATATATATATATATATATATATATATATTGTTATCTCACCGTATCTACTTGTGTTTGGCGATGATCGTGTACACGGTACATGGGAGCAGATGATGTTGCAGGTGGATCTGGTGAGGCTTAGCAGCGGAGCAAGGAAAACTCATGGCAACAGTTTTATAGAGTTTTATCATTTATGGTTTTGGAATAAAGATGTAATCTATTATGAGACTGTTTTGATATTTTATTGAATTTTGAGAAGATTTGAACTTAGAGTTATTTTTATTATGAAATAAATTATTTGAAATTTCCCGCATTTTTGGGAAATGGATTTAAAATAAATGTGATTTTATTTTCTTATTTTATTTTATTATTTAAACCCGTAATATCCGATCGGGATGTTACAGAAGCATTGGAATCCCTAAGACCAGCTTGAGTATGTACCTTGTATAGTGCAGTGTGCTTTTGTTAATTTTCGTTTTGATGTTGTGATGTGAGACTTGGACTAAGAGATGTTGATTGTATCATGAGCGGGTAGGTTCAATGATGGTGGTGAACACATGATGATATGAGCGAGGAGGTTCATATCATGATGCTCTTGTGTGGGGATACGAGCGGGGAGGTTCGTATGTTTTGTGCTCACACTTGAGAATTGTTGCGAGCGGGGAGGTTCGTAGTTGGTGGATCACGTGTGTTGGACTATGAGCGGGGAGGTCCGTAGGGTTGGACTACGAGCGGGGAGGTTCATAGAGGTGGGACCACGAGCGGGCAGGTTCATGAAAGCATCATATATCCTGAGTCCATGGTCAATTATTTGTGTGACTTGTAGGTTTAAAAACCTTGGGATAATAAGGTCTTGGTCAAGAATTAACTAGAATAAAATAGTTTGGTGTATCTTGATTTTATTTATATATATATATATATATATATATATATATATATATATATATATTAATTGTTTATGAGTTCACCCTTTCTGTGTGTGTGGCGATGATCGTGTGACTTGTCACACGGGAACAGATGACGTTCCAAGTGATGTTGGTGAGGCATAGAGCTGGAGAGGGGCTAGTGTGGGAAAGATTTTTATGGAAGTTTACTATCATTTTAATTTTAGATTTTTTTTTAACCACATTTTTTTACTAGATATGAACTAGTATGGATTATTGGAACACTGTGGTTTAATTGGATGAGTTTATTAAATGTTTTTAGTTTCCCGTGTTTTGGGAAAGACATTTAAATAAATGTGACTTTATTATTTCTTTTATTTTATATTATTTAAAATTAGTAATATCCGACCGAGATGTTACAGTGTAGGGTTTTATAATTAAGGTTTTTCTTCAGAAGTTTAGAGTTTGATAAGGTAAGCTTTATTGTTATGTTCATCATTTTACTTGATTACTTTTGTATAATATTTCATTACCATCTTACAACTTGAATCGTTGGTGTGTTGTGAGGTTTGTTCATTACAAAGATCAAAAGCCACACACCCTTTCCCAGTTTGATCTAAATCATTCAAGACCATGTGAGTCACACGTCACCCACTGAGGTATCCTTCGCTACTTTTCCCATCAATTGTATTTATGGGGTTGTTTCATTATTGTTGTGGGTTTAGTTGCTCCTATGATGTCTATCGTTGTGGGTTGAGTTTCTCAATGGATTAATGTTTGCATATTTTGCGGTACATGTATAATATCACTAATTTTACTAATGGGTTAATATGTTCTTATGGTTATGTTTGTTAGGTCAGTTCTATGTTGTCTAGTGTAATTGATAAATTACTTTTATTTTTCTATTTTTTGTTACTTTCTATTTATTTTTCAAGCTATAGTATGAGCAATTAGAATTGAGATTTGTGTCAAACATTTAGGATTAAGGAACATAAAATGAGTTAATGTAGTTCACATGGTTATATTTGTTAAGCCTATTCTATGTTATCCCGTGTAATTGATAGAATACTTTTATTTTTCTATTTTCTATTCATTTCTATTTCTATTTGTGTTTTCAGGCCACTTATGAGCAATCAGAGGTGAGATTTATGTCAAATCTTTATGATTATAGAACATTTAAATTTCTTTGTACTCCTTATTCTTAAATATCTTTGGATTCTTTAAGATTTGAATTTAAATGTGTACGTCTTTTGATTTATATATCTAAAATTTGCAGTACGCATTTGCATTTAAATTTTTGGGAGCTATTTAGATTTTAAAACTATTTTAAGTTGCCCTATTGTTATATTTTTAGTTGTTTGGTACATTGTTATGTTTAACAGTTATTTATGTTTTTTCAAATTATAGTTGGGATGGAAACTAGGTTAGTATAATCACTTGTCTCTTGAGTATGATTTTTTAAATATGGTTTCTGCTTTTATTTGTTTGTTTTTGAAAGTTTTACAATTTTGTTAGACATTGTTCCAAATTGATGTTTCACACGAGGGATTGTTTTTATGCTTTAAAAATTTAATATGAAAATTTGATGATAATGTTAAGAGATTTAGTGTTTATATATGTCATTGCGTAATTTAATCTCTTAAAAATAGGACATGATGTCCTTCTAGAGAGACATTATTATTTAGATTGTTTACTTTGTATTGGCTATGGTTAACTTTATTATTTTTTTAAATTAATGTTTAAGTTATTATTTGATCTCTTTATTATTGTTGATGGAGATTGTGAAATATAACTATATTTTTATTTTTATCATTTATTTACCTATATTGTAAGAAGAATTTGACTCATTCTAAGTATACTTTTAACATGTTTCAATCTTTAGAGCAAACCACAAACGAGGTGCTTCGCCGAGGTTGACATGGCTTCGTCCAGGTCTCTGAAAATCAGCCATGAAGTATATGTCTTGATTTGTGTTCATCTATACAAGGTTGTTTGATTTACCAGTGATTTTCTACTTCATGTTTATTGAATAAAATTTGAAGACTTTCTACTTCATTTTCTTCTTCCTGTCAAGCTTTATATTTCTACCAAACCATCGTCTTGTTGTCTCTCTTCAGGTTTGGAACTCTATATATTAATATTGTGTTGGGCATAAAATATGTTAATACTTGTCTAATTGTTTTTCTCTTATATTGATATACTTATTATAAGTATCTCTGCGGATTATGTTCTACTTGCTCTCATGTAACTTAGAGGTAAATGAACCTCTTTTCTCATTATAGTTATCTTGTAATTTTATATCAGATGATTTCTGAACAGTTTCATAATCAATTGAAGTTCCAATAAATATTTGCCAATTTGTCTGCAAATCTCGAATCTAAATTCTAATTGATTAAATAAAGCCCAAAAGTGTTGATAGAATAGAATATGTATTTGGTTGTTTTAAGGATGAACAATTGATATTGACAAAGCACAGTAATCAATTTTAAAGTAATCTATTAAAGAATAAAATATGTTGTTATTTCATTTAACACAATATAACACAATATCTAAGAAGTATATACTAAGACTTATATTTTAATCAATTAAAACCGTAAATCTGTAACGATATATAGGGGAATTTTCCTTTTTTTTTCACATTTCAAAATACCAATTTTACTCTTTAAATATAATAATTTATTAAATTTTTTAAAATTAATTGTTATTTTTACAAGTTTTTTATAAAATTGGCTATCTTTACTTCTTTCCTTCTTCTTTATTTATCAATGATTATTCTTTTATCTGTTCTGATATATTTTACTTTATTATTAATAAATATAAGTTTAGTTTATATATTAACTTAACAACATTACAATATTATTACTTACTAATATAATATCACGCTAGTAATTATTAAGTCTATTATAATATACTTGTCTTTTATTTATATCTTAATTAGTTAAACCTATATATAATGATTAAATCAATTATATTATAACATGTCTTCTATATATATATATATATATATATATTTATATATTTTTTGATACGTAATTACAAACGATTTGTATTATTTAACTATGTTATATAAAACATGTACAATTACACATTATAACTAATTCAAATTTTATTTGATTTACATCAATACAAATTTTTTTTAAAAAAAATCTTAAAACCAAATATTGTCATTTTAAATATATTGTTAGTGTGAAACATGTATCACAATATATCTTTTTGTAATACTAAGATACTAATTTTGCTTTTCTAACTAATAGAAACTATAAATTAAAGAATTCAAAAAATAAAAATAGCACGACTCGTGCGTACGCACAGGACTAGTTTTTATATATGGTTAGATAATAATAAATGATAATTAATTAATTGAAAAAGGTTTATTTAAAAAGTTAGGTTAAAATATATATTTGGTCTACATTATTGTTGAGTTGTATCAATTCAGTCATAATATTTTTTTTTTTTCAATCAGGTCTCAATTTTATTCAATTTGGTCATTTTTTACTAATATTGTTTAAATAATTAGCGGTAATGAAGAATGCTAGTCACGTGTTACTTCATGAATTTTTTATTTACTTTTATTTTTTATTTTTAAATTATTTTAGTTTTTTCTCATTTTTAAAAAATCTCTACGTGTAAACTCAACTGCATGTTTTGTGTTAAAGTCAATATTTTATACTTAATTTGATTTTCATATACGTTATTTTTGTTCAATTTAGTCTTAATTTTTTTTAAATGGAACAATTTGGTCCCTTTCCACATTGAAACCAAATTTCATTTTTATATAAATGTTATAATAATGTTTTTGATAAAATTCACATTTTTATTAAATGTTTTTAGTTTAGGATTACAATTAGTTTAAAATTAGATCGAAAATTTTAAGGATGAGGACTAACACCATTGATATAAAATTTTAAGAGGTTAAAAATCAAATGTGATTTTAAAATTTTGAGAGGTTAAAAAACGAGGAGTAACACCATTACTTTACGTGATTATATAATTTATAATTTTTAAAGGGACAAAATTGTTCCATTTTAAAAATGGAGACAAAATTACTCCATTTAAAAAAATGAGACTAAATTGAACAAAAATAATAAATACTAGAGTCCACATAGGCACTATAGTGTAAGGCCCACTAAATTCTTTTTTTCTTTTCTGCCCAAAATTAAAAGGGATGCCCTAATGTAATGGGCCTAAGGGCTGGCCCATTGGGGATTTAGACCCTAATCTGCCCTAATTCCATTCTTTCATTCACTTTCCAGAAAACACGTCTCCTTGCCTCCTTTGAGCAACCGCCACTCTCTGCTAGGGTTAGCCGTCAACCTTCCTCAAGCTAGCTCAAGTCAAGTTTCCGCTCTACGTAAGTCACTCCTCAGCACATGATTCCCCTTTTCTGGGCCTATTTCCATTTTTACCGTTAGGGTTTGGTAATAACTTGTTCCTTTTTCTGTTTTACCGTTCGTTTCAACTCTTTGGCCATCCTTAGGACAGTCGTGCTCTCTGTGTGCGTGTCGGAGTGTCCCGCTAGCTTGTTTTCAGGTACAAGAGGCTAGGGTTCACCCTTTTCTTTTGTGTTGTGCTGATTGTGCTACTGTTTCATCATTTTAATATGCTTGGTGTGTTGGTGTGAACCTGTGTATGGTAGTATTGAGCCATTTGTGACCTGTTGAGTGTTTGTGCACGAGAGAACAGCAGTGAGCACTGGTTTTCTCGCCCAAGCGAGCATGTCTCACCTAGGCGAGATCAACAAAGGCTCGCCCAAGCTGCTTCACGCGAGCGGTCGCTTAAGCGACCCACGTTGCTCCTAAGCGAGCGAGCATCTCGCCCAAGCGAGAGGGGTCTCACCTAAGCGAGATCCTGCGTGAGGCTATTGTTCCCCTTTTCGAGCCCTCGCCTGGGCGAAGAGGGCTCGCCTGAGCGAGAGCCTCTCGCCTGAGCGAGACCCTTCAGCCTGAGCGAGGAGCTAGGCGAGGCAGTGTGATGTGTGATTGTTTTCCTTGAATCTTGGATGGTTAATGCTTGCTTGGATTGGAGTATTGTGTTAAATGCATGAGACAAATAAAAATGCTTGAGTGATGTGATTCATGAATTGTGAATAATGGGTTTGGCATGAACTTAGCATGTGATCTTAATGAGGAAGTTGGTATTAAAGTGACATGGTAACGAGATGAGTTAGAATGGGAATACTCATGGATGGAGTATGATGAATTGGTATGGATTTGATCTGAAACATGAAAGGGATTGGTAATAAAGGTTGACATAATATATGTATATGCATGATAAATCTTCCTTGATTGTTTGGGTATGATTGGTCGACGGTCAATGCATAAATCCTTGAGATCTCTAGGTGGGATCTCAGGGTCGTGCTTCAGTGGTCGGAACGTAATTCCATGGCCCTTGTTAGTGGGTGTCCTTGGTGGTGCCCCATCTATATGGTCTGGTAAGGATTCAAGGTAAGGTTGTATCCTAACACTCTTGTGGTCAGAGTAACAGGAGGTCTGAAACTCATTAAGGGCTAACCTTGTGTGTGAGGGAATTGATTCATTGTAACACTTGTAACACATAGCTCGGGGGTGAGCAGAGGTATCCACCAAAAGTGCAAGCATCCGTTGAATCCGACTAGACTGTATGTATCCAGATAAGTTGAGTCGAGTCTTAGTGTATTGGTTTGAGAGTCATAGCATGTTTGGGTGTTGTATGTATAGTTGACTACGAAAGTGTATCTGATTGCATGAAGAAATTATTTTGTGCTCTAGCTTACCCTACATTTTATGGTTGTATGTTCTGTGGTGTGGTCTTTTCTTTTGCAATGATCATCAACTTGTTGATGTGAGCAGAGGTGAGAACTCCTCGAAATAATCAGGGTGATGGAGGTTCCATTGCATAGTCTGCTTGGACTGGATTTGCAACTTTATGGGCTTTCTTTCTGGGCTATGACCCATGTACTAGTTTATATTTTAATTTCCTATGTTGATTCTGTTGCACCTTGTATTTGTTTTAGTTTTGGGCATCGTGGTGTGCCTAGGATAATGTAGGGTTTGTGTTTAAGACCCCAGGACTACGCTGCTATACTATTCGTGTGTGACGTTTCTTTTAATTTTGCTTATTAATTAAATGGGACGTTACACTATAACGCCTGTGTGTACGCATTTTTTAGATATGAATGATAATATGTTAATAGTGTTAATATGTGATAATAGTGTAATGTTATTAAGTTAATATATAAAATAAATTTATATTTATTAAAAATAAAGTGAAATGAATAGAGAAATTAATTGTTGATGAATTAAAAAGAAGAAAAAAAGATAAACAAATTTATAGAAAATAAGTAAAAATAACCATTAATTTTAAAAATTTTAATAAATAATTATATTGTAAAGGATAAAATTAGTATTATAAAATGTAGACACAATAAAAAAAATCATTTTTATATATTATTATAGATAAAGATCGAGACAAAATTGAATATAAAACATTAACAACTAAAAAATCGTTTATCATTTATAAAATAAACGGTGTTTATCACCTATTTTTAGAAAATAAAGATAGTTATTTGAAATGTGACGAGTGGTAATTACTTCATCTACTCCCATATTTTCTTACTGAACCTCGTACTTTTATTAAAGTCCAACTTTTTTGCACTCATATTTTCTTTCACATCATACACTCTGTTTTTCTTATATAAAAACAATTTTTATATAAAAGTAATGAATCATTATTTTAGATAATAAAAGTAAAGAAATCAATCAATAAAGAAAAGGAATAAATTATGTTTTACATTTTCAATATAGTAGGGATAAAATTTGATCAAATTTTGTAGGGTTTTCTTTTAGTAGTTTTAAAAAAAATTAAAGCTGTCTCAATAATTTTAGATAAAAATTAAACCATAACTTCACTATTTAACTTCTTGAACTGGCAGAGGAATGTTTATAAAATAATTTATTGGGTTTAACATTTTTTAGTCACTACTTATTTCCTCTTGTGATTCTGTTTGGTAATTGACTTCTAAAGCATTATCATAGAGAGCAGAAGAGTCCTTCTGTTGTTTTCCTCTTGTGTTGATTAGTTGGACAGATAACACAGTTCAAGGTAGTCTTGAATGTGAACTTCGGACAACTCTCTGTTTTCTTTTCATCTCAATAGTTTCGGGGGAGATTGGAAGAGTAAAAAATGGTCTTAATCGTGGAATTCGAAAAGATGTCTTGAATGTCACAATACAATATATATTTATATGACATGATTTGTATAATTCAAAAAATATATTTTAGATTGCATAATCTGAAATAGAATTATAAATTTATTAATATATTTTGAATTTAAATAATTTTATATTATATATTCTAGAAATATATTTCAAATTAATTCAGAATATATTTTGGGATTATGCAATTAATAAACATATTTCGAATTATTCAATGCATAATTCAATGCAGAATATACTTTTAGATTGAATAATTTGAATCTAGAATTGTTTTGCGGATTGTAATCTAAAATTCACTTTTGGATTGTCCTATGTAAAATAAATCTTTATTTGTAAAATCACTTTGTAAAAAAATTTTTTGAACCATAGAATTTGAGTTTTTCAGACATATTTGAAGGTGCAAAAAGGTATGGAAGTACTAAAAGAAATTGCCATGACTTCATTGCTTCAAGTTGCTTCAAGTTGAAAGGTTTTCATACAATGTCCAAGACCTTTTGTCAGAGGTATGAACAGTGCACTTGTTGTCTCTAAGATAATTCATTACCAAATCTAAGCAGCTATTACGATGAACTGTTGCTAGAAAACTTAAAAGATGGTCTTGTATCTTGAAAATTTCTTCTGCTTGTAATTGTTAATAACTAATCCAAATTTTCGTAAGTAAAAAACACATTTACGGGAGAAATTAATACAATCTCATACGAAGACGAAAATTGTAAACTAACATACAAGCAATGAAGAGAAACTAGAATCAAAGCACAAAAGTTCAGCAAATTCAGGTTGAGCAACTAAATGAATTTGCTTCTCTCGCTAGGAAAATTTTAGTGATAGATAGTTTTATGTCTTGTGTTAAATGAATTTTCCTTTTCTAGTTCAGCTTTCTTTTATATTTTATCGCCACCTTATTTCCTCTTTTATTCGTAACTGTTGAACCGAAAAGAACGTTAGTTAGATCAGTGAGTGGTTTGTACTATTTATATATATACGGTTTATTCATTTATGCATTTACAAGCCTTGCAAGCTATAGGAGAAATGATTTATATTCAAACAGAAATGTCTGTTGATCATCAGCAAAAGTGAAATGTAATCATGCATCAGATTTGGAGAAAACTAGATCACTTGGTCACAAACAAGTCACACGAATGATAATGAGGGACACAGGTGAAGCAAACGTTAACTGTCGGTTAAGAGAATATTTTATCCTTCGTGTCCAAATGAAAAACCAAATTGCCAACTATAGGAGATGAACATATATACCTATACAGGAGATGGCATAGAACTTTGTGCTTCTTTTGAGCTCTTCTCAGATTTGTGCTTCGATTTCTTCTCCTGCTTCTTTCCCCTGTAAACCAAGTCACAAAGTTATTATATGACACCAAATTATCCCTATATAATATTTTGTTAAGTGGAAGTGTTACGTACTCGTCATGAGAGCTAAAACCCCAACAAGACGTCAGTTTTCTGTCAATATGATTTTTTACCTTTTTAGAAGGAATCTCGTATTTGCTAACCTGCATCTATTTATGATAACCAATGCCCCAATGGTCCATGTTAAACAAAAGAAAATTGGTTCCCGGCTAATACAAAAATGTTGCTTTGAAATTAAACATCATTTGGTCAGTTCAATGAAAAACATCAGAATGAGGACCAATTACCCAAGAATCGATAGCATTCAGTGATTCAGAAAGTTCGGACATTTTATGCATGGAACTCTGACGGCCAAAAATGCTCCTGAGATAACTGCAATTAAGCGCCAGTGTAAGCAAATACAAAATTCGGGTCAAGATACTACAATATCATACTCCACGAGGCCATTTCGTTATTGACCTTGTAACAACAAAAGGGAAAAAACCAAGTGGAAGGATCAGAAAGCAATAATAAGTACCTATCAAAGTCAATAACTTTATGGATTGCATTTGCATTTCGTAGAGCAGCCAAGGCCAACTGTGTCACAAGACAGACAGGTGTTAGATTTTGGAGTAAAATAATTTAATACAACGCTAAACTAGAATATTGAAACTGGCTTGACCAGAAAATGTTTGGTTTAGTTTGAAATCAGTCCTTGAGAAGTGTAGCCAAGGTTTTCCGTTTTCTGATGATTAAGGAAAGCAAAGACAAGCATATTTCCAATTTTGAAACAAACAACTAGAATTTAAAAAATATTAGTTAATCAATTTTATGTAATGTTAATAAAAATATGGACTTTTGATATTTACACGTTAGTTGTCTGAGAATACCTGACCAGGAGGAAATAAAAGTGATGCATCTGTAAACATCATTTTATCAACTTCCAAGTCTGCTTTTTCTTGCAAAGTCTATACATCAGAAGAAAATTTACCATACGAATGTTACAAGAAAAGCAATAAGTTTGTTAACATGTCTAAGTTAAAGAGGATGCATAGAGTATTATATACCAAGGGAAGAAGAGTAGTTAAACAAAAAAAAAAGTATGGTTCCATGAGAGAAGGAATTAAAGGAACAACAACTATATATTGGAAGTTCATGTTCATCCGACAAGTGTTAGATGTGGGAATAGCCAATATGACAATAATAACATTGGACAATAGGATTAGTACCTTGAGTCTTGGGAGCTGATCATCACCTTCATAGCAATGGCAGAATTCCTGATAAAGCCCACAGTCACAATTTTTGGCATAAAGTAAACCCAATGAAAAAAAAACCACAGCTGATATCAGCCAAGTCGTATGCAATTACTAATCCAGAAGAAAGATAAAGCACAAGGATTTATTTTGACATGCATCAATGGTTTTAAAATAACATTTTAAAAGTTCCTCACAGCCAAACCTCCATATTGTTTATGAAGCCTTCAACTGCGCGATATGGCGCATAAACAATAAGATCAAATTCCAAACTCTGCAAAACAAGGGTTTCACATCATAGATGAACAAAAACAAAACATAAAACTTAGATTACTTTGTTATTTGAGGCATGTACATACCTGATAGACTATCATTTCGTAATTGAGAATCATTTGATGATCCTGTAAAACCACGGACTTACTAAGCTCCTCGGCTGACACATAATATTCTTCTATCTTACAAGCAGCATATATGCATGCCAACCTGTGGAAAAGTTTGGTATGAGATATTGAGAAACTAGCAAGTAAATAAACACTTGAAAATAGATAAGTCAATCAAATAAATGCAACAATGACTTTAATGAAGTTTAGACATATAAACACAGGTAATCAATCAAACCAAATCAGAAGAAGTAAATAACTGGCTCAAAGAATAAAAAGTCAAAACAAAATGACTAATCCACACCACACAAGCAATGACCCAGAAGCAATCATTATAACTAATTTCAACATGTTCAAATAAATTCAGTAGTGAATTCACTATATCGATTGATGAATTTCAATTCCGACTCAATGTTGCCAAAATACAAGTGCAATACATCCTAGGTTTAGAGGTCCTCATTAGACTAAATTAAAACTTACATTATATACTTTGGCTGATGTTCCATCACCGACCATCGCAGATAGAATCTTTTAAAAAATATAAGGGCCGTTGCCTGTGTATCATGAACCATTTCAAAAGATTGACCATAGAAAACAGTGTTGCTCCAATCATCTCATTAGCACATAATGCTTCAAAATTACATTTAAAATATATAGAGAAAGGCTCGCATACCTGGACCTTGCGAGGCAAGGGGAATTTTTTACATACATTATGCACGTTGCTTTCATAATAGACCCTTACACATTTTTCTTGTTCAATACTAAGAGGTTTTGTCCGAGAATGCTTTTCAGCTGACATAGAATACTACCTTGTGAACAATAGAACATAGAAATCCGAAAAAACAAACAGAGGAACAAAAACCTATTGAAATAAATAGAGATAATAAAGACAAGATGCTAAATTCATATTGAGGAAAAAAAAAATAGTCATATTTACAGAAATAACATTACCACCGTCCTTTGCGGTGTTGCGGGGTTCAGGATATGTTAAAGACCCATTACCATCTACTTCCATTAGAGTTGCTCCATACTTATTTTTGGAAAAAAAGAAAAAATAGTAGTCATCGGCGGAAACATTGTTCAAGAAAATATGATACAGTTCATTAGGTTAAAGCATACCTCCCCTAGAATTTGTCTCGCTCTCTGATTAGCTTCTTCATATTTCTTAACCTAACAGAATAGATATAAGAAAAATGAAAAACAGTAAATTGTACACTAAGTATAGCAGAAAATAGAATTTCTCATTTTCCTTGAAGCCCCTTTTGTGCAGAAAAACTTAGAGTAGCATCAGCTGGAAAAACGAATGTGACTATGAATGTTGATTTAATTGAATAGCAAAGACACAAAATAACAAAACAAGTACCAGAGTTTGAGAAGTGAAAATCCATTTGGCTCGTTGGGTAGAGGTCAGAAAATCTGCCATGCCCAAATTAAAATGTACACACACGTTGGTCGTGTGATCGTGCTAAAAACAGTTCAGATTATCAAACATAAGGATTTTAATTGGTAGATAGATATATAGTTCAATATTGTCACAAGATCCAAAATTCATGAAAGAAAATCAATAAAAAATAAATAAATAAATGGCCAAATAACTTGTTAATATAATGAAAAAAAGTATAAAATATAATAATTTTAATTACGTTGAACGCATATTTATATGTATTTATTAAAGAAAAATTAAATATTAATATAAAATTTCCTTGTGTTTATTAAAGAAAAAATAATGTTAATATAAGAATAGACTTTGAATCAACCACCACCAAGAATTTTAAACAAAAAAATAAAAATAATGGTTACAGTTTCCTTAAAAGAAACAAAAAAATCAATACATGTCATTTCAAACTAAAATTGGATTCAAAAGATTAGGAGTGAAAAATATATTAGCATAATGTAATGTCTTATTTTTAATTAAGAGTCTAAAATTAATATAATTGTTAAAGTATTTATTTTACTTAGGATGAAGTCCACTACTTGCCAATTATTTATTTTTTAGAAAAGAAAATAATTTTATGAAACTATTCATTTGAGTGTGACAATATATTAATTTTTAGATTAATGCTTTAAAGCTAAAATTAAGTAGTGAATGTTCAAAACTAACGTCATAATAAAAAAAAAAGTATGATGTGAATAAAACTTGTAAATACAAAGTAAATTTCGAAACTTCTTTGAATGAATTTTAATTGTAAAGTGTTATATGAAAATTAATATTTTTAAAATATTATATAAACGAAAAGTTTAATTCTCAATGTTTAGAATTATAATAATTAATAATCTTTTCAATAATACTACGAATATATGACATTTTTATGATAAAAGAAATTTTGTGCATAATAAATATTAATATGAATATAGAGAAATGAAGAAGAAAAGTATGATGATATAAAATAATAAAAAAAAATATTTAAACTTTTAACTAAAAGAAAATTTCAAATAATAATTTTTTTTATATTAACCACTCTCCCGAATGTTTTGCATCTTTTTCATATCAATTTAAAAATTATGTCCAAATCAAATATTAATTTCTCCAAATCACAACATATTTTAAATAAAAAATCTTTTAAATCTAAAAACATAATAATTAAACAAAAACAAATCAAAGTTTAACTGATCATACACATACAAGCAAAATGGCAAGAAAAACTCTTAACTTTTTTCTTTTTCCTTTTTTCTTTTTCCTTCTTTCTTTAGTTAAAGCTGTCAAAATGGGTAATCCGACCCGATCTGGCTCGACCTACCACGAGTTGATGATTTAGTGAGTCAACCAAAAAAAAAATTCGAACCCGGCCCGGTCCACCACAGGTTGGCTCACGGGTTCCCTTAATTAAAATTTTTATTTTTTATTTTTTTCAGTCAAAATTAAATTGTAATTCTAATTAAAATCTAAATAAACTTTAATAGAATCCAAATACAAACCAAAATAAAAAACAAAATACAAATTATTTATGTGTTGGATAAAAAAACAACTTAACATGACCCAAATGTAAAGTCCAACTTAATAAAAAAATAAAAACACTTGTGTGACCCTTTTATCTGCGGCTTAGCTCACCAACCCGGCTCACCACGGGTTCAATCCGGATGAACCGGGTTCTAAATGAGCCGAATCAAAAATCAACCCGTATTGAAATTTATAAAAATATTTCAACCCAACCCGAACCCGTAGTGAGCCAAGTTGACTTGCAGGTTCCAATCCATTTTGACAGCTCTACCTTTAGTTGTTGCCTTTCTATTAAAACTCTTCTCATTTATCTTCTTCTCCCATATATTTATAATCTTAATATTTTTTAAGACAATACAATATTTTATTCTCACTTATTTTTTTCTAAAAAAATATATATATATATATATATATATATATATATATATAACAACATATAAGAATATATATAATATCTAACAATATTACAAAATATTTTTTATTTGTAACAAAATAACAGTATAAAAGAATATCAACTAATGAGATCTAACCTTATCTAATATTATCTTTTTTAATTAAATAATTATTCACCAAATCTTATTTTTTTTAAAATAATTCTTTTAAATTAAAATAAATTCTTTAAATTATAAGTAATAAGCCGTCTTATCTTTTACTTAAAATATTTAACCATATTTATATACTTTTTTAATTCTTATCATTGTTAAGATATCTCAAATTCATTTTCAAAATATTATGTCCATTCATTTATAAATTTTGAAAATTGAAACGTATCAAAATTTAAAATAATAATGAATTTTAATTTTTTCTTTAAAGTTTAGTACTTAAAAACATATTTAACTCAATTATAAAATATGAATATTTTTTTCATTTATATTTAAAATTTTGCTCATAGTCACCGCACCCTTTTCTATCATGATTATTATAGTGATAAATAAAAGTCCATCGTATTATATATTATATATGTTGTTAATATTTTATTAATATTTACAATTTCGTATTATAAAAGAAATATTACATTTTAAAAATTCCTTCTAATAATAGATATTATATTTAAATGATAATAATAAATATAAATAATTTTTTTTGAAATAAAATAATAAAATAATAATATATTAAAAATTGATGGAAAAAGTTTTTGGGACTAGAATGAAAGAAATAATACAGTGCAGTGTTTGGGCCAGTTTTCCTTTTACCATTTTTGTATATAAAGGTCCACGGGGCTTCTCTTTACACCTCCAAAGACTTTTACTACACTTCCAAAAATTTCAAAATTCCAATAATATCCTCTGAACCTTTTACTGTTGAACGGTAAAAAAAGTTAAAAAAGATTCTCTGCTCTTAAAAAAGATTCTCCAACTTTCTAAATCTGGTAAAAACTTCAACTTTCGTAATCCATGGTGCACGGCATTTGAAATTCGATGAGTGATTAAACGGAATTCAAACTCCGTTTTATTTGTGGACCGACATTGTAAACTCGTTTAATTTTCTACCGGCATTCGAAACCCGGTTTAATTTTCTACCGGCAATCGAAACTCGGTTAAAACTCAGTTAAAAAATCCAAAATCAGCTTCTTTTTAACCGGCATTGGTAATCCGCTGATAATTTAAATTTTCGTATTTTTTTATTCATTTGTTTATAAGTTTTAATTTCTACTATTTTATAATTTATGTATTAATTATTTAATTTTAGATTATTTATATTTTATATAAGTATGTTAAATAAAATTTTATTATTTTAAATTTTTTGTCTTATTTTTTTTGTTAATTTTTAATTAATAATGATAAATTTTTATTTAAAATATTTTACTTTATAATATGTAGATTAATAAAATTTAATTATTTTCGAATAATTTTGACTTATTTATTATTTGTTATCTCTTGATGTTTTTATTTATTTATATAATTTTACTTAAGATTTAATTTCATATTTTTTATATTATATATTAATTATTTAATTTTAATTCTATATTAAATAAAACTATATACCAGCGATAGAAATCCAGTACGTTAACTATTTTTTGATTTAAAATTGATATTTATATACCGACATTTCAATTCCGTTTGTTTTCCTTTTTATTTATTTTACATATATAATTTAATTTAATTTAATTTTACATTAGTATTATTAAGTTACTGTTTAATTGTTTTTAGAATATATTTTATTAATATTTCTTATTTTTTTAATTCTGAACTTGAGTTTTTATGTATTTATTTTTATTATTTTTGTTTTAATTTTTTATTGATTTTATTACTTTATTTTTAATTTAATTTTTCGTATATATTTTTAGTTACATATTTTATAGTTATTTTTACTTTTGTTAATTTTTAATTAATAATGATAAATATTTATCTAATATACTTATTTTTATAAAATCTAGATTAATTATATTTAATTACTTTAAAGTTAACTTTACTTATTTATTAATTGTTAACTTTTAATGTTTTTATTTATTTATTTGATTTTATTATAATAATTTATTTTATATATTAATTATTAAATTTTAGATTGTTTATATTATATAAAATTATATTAAATAAAATTATATACTGCCAATCATCCGGTTGTTAAATTAAATTTCTTTTTAAAGTTACCTGCATTTTTCAAATGCCGGTAGTTTACTTTATTTATTTATTTAACATAGAAAATTAAAATTTAATTTGAATTTGATTAATATTATTTAGTTATTGTTTAATTGATTTTAGAATATATTTTATTAGTATTTATTATTTCTTGAATTTTAAACTTCAGCTTTTATGTATTTAATTTTATATTTTTTAATTTGTTAATTTTTTATTCATTTAATTACTTTATTTTTAATTTTATTTTTCATATATTTTTTAGTTATATATTTTATAGTTATTTTTACTTTTTTAATTTTTAATTAATAATGATAAATTTTTATTTAAAATATTTGTCTTTGTAATATCTAGATTAATTATATTTAATTATTTTAAAGTTGTTTTTAGTTATCTATTATTTATTAGCTTTTGATGTTTTTATTTATTTATTTGATTTTATTTATTAATTTTAATTTTAATTTTTTATATTTTTATATTAATTATTTAATTTTAGATTGTGTATATTATATATAACTATATTAAGTAATTTGTATACCGACATTCCAATTTCGGTAATTCAGTTTTTTTATTTATTTTATATATTATATTTTATTTCATTACCGTGGTTATCATTACCACTTATTTGTTTTATATTTTTATTAAAAATATTTAACAAAAGATTTTATTTTTAAAAGTTGATAAAAGAAATATAAATTAAATAAAATATATAATGAATCACAAAAAATATAAACAATTTAAAATTTTAACTGGATATCGAAATCCGTGTAATTTGTGAAACAGATTTGTAAATCCGTTTTTGCGTAATCGGATTTCGAAAATCGATGTATGTGTATATGGAAAACCGGATGCTAAAATTCGTTTAAATTTTTAACCGGATTTCTAAATCCGTTTAAATTTTTAACCGGATTTCTAAATCCATTGGTGTATGTGTACAAATTGGTTTTGTGTAAAACCGGATACCAAAATCTGTTTAATTTTTGAACCGGATTTATAAATCCGGCATAACCGGATGTCGAAAGCCGGGTTTATGCTTTTTAAGTTTTTTTTTTCTCTTTTCGATGTCGTTATTTATCAGCATCTTCAAACACAAATCATCCATTCATAACCATTCACAAACATGCATTCACTATATACAAAAAATGCATTCGGTATTCCGTAGATACAAAGCTTATTGTATAAAATGGTTGATATATGAAAGTTGAACATGCATAATATAGTATTTCAAAATGATGGATGATGGACGTCCAACAATAACTTACATACCTTAAGAAGATATAACTTAAAGAATTGAAAAACGGAACAACGTTTCGATAAACCTGAGCAGCGAAAGTGCAAACACAGTTCATAGTGAAAGCAATAGAGGTTCTGAAAACAGCAATGAAAGTGACTTGTCGAGGGGGAGAAGGGCGCAAGACACAACATAAGAACCAAATCCAAGTCTCAACTTTCAGTTCACCTACCTCAGTAAATATTTTAATTACTTTGACCTAATTAAGAGAAAGGTGAGTCAGAAGGGTAAAATGGACCGTACAATTAATATTTGAGGGTACAGTAGAAATCTTTGGAGGTGCAGGAAGAAGCCCCCAAGGTCCACAGCGAGTGCATGGCTAGTTTGTTACACACTTTTACAAGCGATGCTGAGTCTCTAAATAATAGTATCTTCATGTAACACAATGTTATCTTCGGTGCAAGCATAGCACAAAACGGTAACAGGTGACGGAACTTTCACAAAATATTTAGAAATATTAAATTATATCATTTTTATAATAAAATTATTATTTTTAACTAAAAAAACTTTTTATTTTTTGAATTTAAACTATTTTTATACAATGATTACATACTTTTTCATTTTTAATATTTTCAATTTATTGAATTCACACATGATGGATATTTTAATTTATGTTCCTATTCAAGGTTATTCATTATGTGTTGTAGTATTCGTGATGCAGTCTAAAATATATCCATAAAATTTTAAAATTTTACTATATGTAGCGAAAAACACGAAATTTCTAAATGTTATAATTTAGGGTTATATTAATTTGGAAAAAAATAAAATTAGGATTTATGTCAATTTCATAAAAAAATCCTAAAATCATAATTAGGGTTCATACTAATTTGGAAAAAAACTTAAATGAGTAGGAATATCATAATAGAAAAACCATAAATATAACCCACATAAATTATAATAAAATACTAAGTTTGATTCATGAGAGATATCTATAACAATATATAAGAAGATTCTTTCTTTTGTGTTCACATTTTAAAATACCAATTATACCCTTTAAAATATAATTATTTATTAAATTTTTGAAAATTGACCGTTACTTTTACAAATTTTTTAAAAATTTATTTATCTATGCTTCTTTTCTTTTTCTCTATTCATAAATGGTTATTCTCTCATCTTTTTCTCACTTTATTTTATATATTAACTTAAAATCATTATATTATCATCATCTATTAATATAATTAGGGGTGGGCAAAAAATTTAGTTTTCCTAATATGCTCTCTTTTTAATCTGTTTTGCTCCATTATTAATCCATTTAATCATATATGGATTTTTATTTTATCTGTATTTTATAAATTTTTTCAGATTGGATTTCTGTTTTAGTTATATAAACTAAAAATAAAAAGAATCCAAATTTTAAATTAGATTATATTCAGATAAGAATAATAATCTGAACCTAATTTCAATGTTCCAGATTAAAAATTTCTGAGAACCCTAAATCCTCTTCTCTTCTTCTTCTTTGCTCACCCCCAAAATTTTGAGAACCCTCTCTTCCTCTGCTTCTTCTAGCTTCTTCTGTGCTTCAACCCCAAAATTTTGAAAACCCTAAACCCTCTATTCCTCTGCTTCTTCTTGCTTCTTCTGTGCTTCACCCTCAAAATTTTGAGAACACTACGGTTGAGTGATTGAAGGTATTTGAATCTCTTCTCCATTTCAATAATGTTGCTAGTTTCTCCTTTGTTTTATCTATTTTAAGTCTATTCATTCATTTGTTTGATTTGATTTTAGAGAAAGAATCATACTGCTGCGTTTCTCTCTTCTCCATTCCAATAATTCCCGTTTCTCTTCTATT
>Ga0214545_1005389_pt1 | contig 23177 bp, 23 predicted proteins | sample CNSS4metaG_FD_160064 | JGI IMG/M metagenome (GOLD analysis project Ga0214545, IMG submission 160064) | Root nodule microbial communities from cowpea collected in UCLA plant growth center, Los Angeles, California, USA - CNSS4 | ecosystem: Host-associated > Plants > Roots > Nodule | place: USA...
ATATAATTAATATATAAAATATATATTATATATATATATATATATATATATATATATATATATATATATATATATATATATATATATATATATATATATATATATATACACACGGAGTAACATATAAAATATTGTTACATGTGGCTGGAATAAAGAAATGATCTTTTATTCACATTTTTTTTAAACTTAGTATTTTCTTACCAAAAAGTATAAGTATTAAGTTTGATTTTCACAATATTTTAGAAAAGGTTAAAATACGTATTTGGTCTATACTTTCATTTAATTGTGTTAATTCAGTCCTAATCTTCTTCTTTTTTTCAATTATATAATTTTGTTCAATTTGGTCATATTTTTGCTAACTTTATTTAAATAATTAATGGTAATTAGCACGCATCACTTCATGATTTTTTTTTTGTTTTTTTTATTTTTTTAAATTTTTTTAAATTTTAGAAAAAATGTTCATGTGTCAACCCAATAGCATATCACATGTTAGAGTGTTAGAGTTATATTCGATCCTTATATTCATTATTTTTGTTCAACTTAATCCATTTTTTTAATTGAGCAATTTTGTCCCTCTTCAAATTCAGACCAAATTTAATTTTTATATAAATGTTATAAGGGTTAAATATGTTTTTGGTCCTTTAACTTTTAAGTGAAAGTTCGAATTAGTTCATCTTCAAAACTTTGGCCCAATTTAGTCCCCCAACTTTATATATGTATGAATTTAGTCCTTTTAGCCAAATTTTATTAAGTTTAGTTGACGTTTCAAATGCGTTTCAAGATAGTTTCTGAGCTAACATTAAATTGAAAATGTGTCAAACGGTGTAAACAACTTAAATACTATCATGAAACGTTTTTAAAACATTAAATAAACTTAACAAAATTTAGTTAAAAGGACTAAATTCACATATTTCTAAAGTTGAAAAACTAAATTTGGTTAAAGTTTCACAGAGGAACTAATTCCAATTTTCCCTGAAAGTTAAGGGATAAAAAATATATTTAATCTATGTTATAATGATGTTTTTATTAAAATTTACTTTTTTATTAAATACTTTTGGTTTAGGGTTACCATTAGTTTAAATAAAATGTTAAGGTTGGGACTAATATTATTGATCTAAAATTTTAAGTGGTTAAAAATTACATAATCACATAAAGTAATATGGTGTTACTCCTCACTTTTTAACCTCTCAAAATTTTAAAAACATATTTTATTTAATATATATATATATATATATATATATATATATATATATACACACATACATACATACTGCTATTTTTCTCTCCCTCTCCATCAGGAGAGAAAGAAAATCTAGAAGAAACCTTTAGGTGCTCTACAGTTGGAAGACTAAGTACCATTGTACCATTTTTATCTATTATTCCCAATAATCAGGTACACTTCCGCTTTTAGTCCTTTAAATATTGGGAAGTGTTTGAGTATTGATAAATGTACATTTATCTTTGGGTTAATTGGATTTATGATTTCATAAACCAACAATCATCCTTATAATTTTCGTTCTAATTTTAAAATAATTGTAACCCTAAACAAAAAATATTTAAAAAAATGTGAATTTTAATAAAAACATCATTATAACTTTTATATAAAAATTAAATTTGGTATCAATTTGGAGAGGGACAAAATTGTTCCATTTAAAAATAATGGAACTAAATTGTACGAATATAAGGACCAAAGTAAATATAAAACATTAATTGTGACATGTGACTCATTGTTGGGTTGACACGTGAATATTTTTTCAAAAATAAAAAAAATCTAAAAAAATTATATATTTTTTTAAATAAAAAAAGACCACAAAGTGACACGTAGTAGTCAATCTTCATTACCGCTAATTGACAAAAAATTGGATCTGATTGAAAAAAAAAAAATTAGGACTGAATTGACAACCGAATGAAAATATGGACTAAATGTGTATTTTAACCTTTAAAAAATACTAAATTTCTCAAGACCTTTTTATTGCTTGATTATAACTTATGATGCATCGATACTTCAATTTGGATTACGTATTCATGTCTGGCAGGTACCTGTGTTTGATACTTTAGAATACTTTACCGATATTTATCAATCAAGTATTTAATCTATAAAGCAGTAGCACTTTTATGATGACAATAATTTATAATTTTTTTTATGTTAACAATATTAATACATATGATTATAATTTGGATTTACAACAATAACAATCATATATTTATTATGTTTTAAAAAATTATTGTACATTTTCTAATATACATATATCACATATCATATTTTATTATTTGCAATATAAACGTATCCGCATATTGGACACATGTCATATCCTAGGCTATTATATATTTGTGCATCATACATTGTAACTATTTTAAGTTTAGAAGTTAGATTTTATAACTTGACATGAGAAAAAGTTTAAAAAGTTTAAATTTTAAATAATATTAATTAATGAAAATTAAAAAAAATTATCTCTTTAAAACATCTCTTTATGTTAATAGTTAAAAAATCATTAAAATATAAATTTTATAAAATTTTGGTATTAGAGTAAAAATAACAATAAAATTTAAATGATATAATCAAAAGAATAAATTAAAACTTTAATGTAAAAGAATTCTTACCTAAAGTTAACTGTGAAACAAGTAGTAGCCAAATAAATAATAACATGAGACAATTAGAATAAAAAATGTTGAAACTTTAAATATGGAAGAACTCGTAGTCAGAAAAATAATAGCATAAAATGAGACAAGTAGAATAAAAAATGTTGTTGGAGGTTGAAAATGAAAGACTAATGCAATACATAGGCACATCTCAGTTATGTCAGATATATTTAGTATATGATTCTAAGAAAGTAACTTCTCACAACTTTCCTTAATTGGTTGAGTCCAGGTATCATTGAAAACTTCAAGACCATGCTACACCTGTCTGATAAAGATTCGTTTGATAGTTTATTAAAGGTCAATCATCTACCCTGCACTTGTATTTGTTTTTTATTTTCTTGTGTTTGTTTATATATAACAAAGGATTTGAGTGAGCGGATACAAGTGGGTTTGAGAGAAAAAAAAAAAAAAAAGGTTGTTTGGATAAATGAAAATATAGTAAGAAATAAAATAATTTGGGAGAAAAGTTATAGAATGATGTAATAAGTTTAATAGATTAGAAAAAATGTTTTAATTATTAAAACTAGAAGATTATTATTTTACTTTTGTGCATAAAAGTGTATAAAAGTAAGTTAAAATAAAATATAATAAGTGTAAATTATATTATAATGAAATTTGAGTTATTATTTAAAATAAAAAAGTTAAAATGATAAAATTATATTAAAATAAAATGGAATTGATAAAAATTAAATTCAAATAAATTGTGGAAGAGTGATTAGTTTAAATAAAAATATTATTATTATTATGAGATGTGAGTTATTATTTAAAATGAGAAAATTAAAGTTGTAAAAATTATATTATATTAAAATAGGTTTTGTATAAATTAAGTTGAAATAAAATGTTGGTGACTACTTTAAATAAATTAAGTAATAATTTGAAATAGTATAATTATTATTCTCTCAAAAAGGTAGAGGGTATTCTTGCAATTAAGTATAGAGTGACATAATTTTTTCTCTACGCCTCTTCACTAATGGGAGGACCAAGTAAGCTCACCTCCTACAAATCTACCTGCCTAACTCCAAATTACTTCATCCAAACAAGTTTATAAATTTTTTTCTCTACTAGAGTAGATCATTCCAAACAAACACAACATAATGGTTAAAAAATAGTTAAATTTAAATTAATAATAATTTAAAAATAAAAAATAAAAATAATTATTTTAATTTAGAAAAAAATGTTACTTAAATAACAGTATAAGAAAATATCTTATTAACAACCAATTTTAGTGACCAGAAGTGGTTAGTCACTATAGTAATCAATTTAGATACTAATTTATAAAATAAAAAATTATTAGTTACTAAAATAGTTATAGTTATGAAAAAAAATTATAATTAGTCTTTAAATTGGTTTCTTAAATTTTGCTACCAAGGATTTAACTACTAAAGGGAATTGGTCACTGAATATTAACTACCAAAGAAATTGGTTTCTAAATTAGTCTCTAATTAAATGTTCTAATTCGACCCAAGTCCCTTCGACAGTCATCATTAGGAATAACCATTGTGTTCCCAAGATATTGTCCGCTTTGGAGCGTGAAGCTCCGTCACGGTTTTGTCCTTAAAAGACGCCTCAGAGGATGAAAAGAGATATATGAGTATTTAAACTGCGCAAACTGCGCTTGACCACGACTCCTAAGCGACGTGGGAGGAACAACATCGTTAAGAACAATGACTACTTTATCGATGTATTATCCGCTTTGGAGCGTGGAGCGTGGAGTTCCATCACGATTTTGTCCTTAAAAGGCATGTGAAGGGAGTATTTAAACTATGTGAGACTTATTGGGTGTACCAGAGCAAGCCCCACATTTGAGGACAATGGGAGTTGTCGGTTCCTACAAACAGCGCCAATATTCCGATCCGATCCAAGTCCGTCCGGCAACCATCATCAAGAATAACCATTGCCTTTTTGAGGTATTATCCGCTTTGGAGCTTAGAGATCCGTCACGATTTTGTCCTTAAAAAGCGCCTCAGAGGGTGGAGGAAGGAAGGAATATTTAAACTACACTTGGCTTCGACTCTTAAGCGATGTGAGATTTATTGAGTGCACCGAAACAATGACCAATTTAGACCAATTATAATTTTTTATTTATAATAGTGACTAATTTTAGTAACCAATAATTTTTTATTTTGTAAATTTGTATTTAAATTGATCACTATAATGACAAACAACTTTTTTACCACTAAAATTGATTATTAATAAACATTTTTGTGATATAATTGAAATTAGAAAAAAAATTAAGTACACCAATAATCTCTTTATAGCTATTAGTATATTTAATATTTGAAGATATGTTTCAAAAGTGCAACATATTAATCTATTTAAAAAAATAAAATAAAACAAACTACAGGGGTGTAAATGGCCGTTTGTTGTCATTTTTTTTTAATTAAAATTAATTTTTTGTTTCAAATTTGTATAATATAATAATATTGTGTTGTAAATTTGTTTTTGTCTTTTTTCATCGTAAATTAACTAATATTTTACAAATTTCAATTCTTATTCACTATTTTTTTTTCAAATAAATATATTTCTATCTAAAATAATATACACAAGTTCTTTAAACAATCCAACAAAATAAAGAAGTTACATTTTATATTTTATGAGAAATAAGGATATTTTAGACTAAGTAAATATATTAATATTTTACACTTATTAGAATATTCTCTTTTTTTTTTTACATCAAAATGTAGCATTAAAAGTTAAAATATGAAGAATATTAAAAAAAAAAATAGTATTGGAAGGGACGCATTAACAGTTAGCCTCACAGGTGACATATATTGTTAAGATAAAATTAGTTTTCATTGCAAAAGAGTATAAAGACATATATCTACTTCCTAATTTTGTCCATTTTAAGCTTTAATGAAAATTTTATTTAAAGAGAAATAAATAAATAAATAAATTCAAAGTACTACGAATAGCTTTCTAAGATCGTGTATATATTTGATAAAAATAAATATTATAAAAATACAATTAACTTTAAATAAGATAAATTAATTGAAAAGCTTGATTTTGGTAACATTGTCAATATAATAAGTTAAATTATTGACTAATTTTATAACACTTTAGACAAGACTCTTAAAGTAGTTATTACAAATGATATTGACTTTCAACTATATAATAAATAATCTACCATTAATTGATAGCATGAAGCCTTTTTATTAATCAATCATCACTATCTTTCTTCCTTGTAATGCAATTCAATTTGTATTTTAACCTTTGAAGATCCAATTTGGTATCTATCTAGCCTGTCATGGGGATGGCATTGATCATAGACAAAGGTTGTGTGATTGCTCTCATGAATCTCATGGCATTGGTAAAAAAAGTCATTGATACTTGACAATTAGAAGAACAAGAAGAAGAAGAAAAAAAAAGTAGGTTATGACAACCACAAAAGGTGGACAAAGATGAAGGAATCGGAAGCATGCCATTTTAAAAATTGCAAAGTTCAAGACCTTGTGCAAGCAATTTCTGACTCGTATATTGTTTTGGACCACTCTAATAGCTGCGAGGACCACCTAAATCCATCAACATTCAAAAGCCAAGTTGCTAACCATATATACTAAGAGTGTCTTTGTTTCAATTTAGGGTTGGCACAAATTTTAAGCCATGTTTATTGCAAATCTTGTTGAAGATCTAGTAGGTAAAACATAATTATAGTATATAAATAAATGTAAATTTTATTTTAGAAGTTGATTTTGTAAGTTTGAGTTAAATTTAAAATTTATATTTTAAAAAACTTATGTTTAATTTTTTATTTAATGGAAATTATGTTTGACACAAAAAATATTTAAATGTTCCTGCAGAGAACAAACAAGATAAGTTAGGCACGAGCGTCACCTTACCTATGCAGTCCGCTATCTCCTCAGTTGGCCTCTTCCCGGTTGGTACATGTCTGCTTAGACCCAGGAAGGGTTACCTGCAGAAGGGACTCTGAAGCTCAAGTCAGCTAAAGCTCTCAAAAAGTCAAATTAGGTGATTAATGGAGTAATGAATGCGTACCTTTAATTACTGGGGTCTATGTGTATTTATAGAGTATTAATTATGTCTGGTCATGTCATGGGTCGGGCCCTAGCTTGGGCTGTAAGTGGGCATGAGCCATAGCCCAAGCCCTTAGGTTGATTATTGTGGGGTCATTGGATATCAGGGGGGCTTTGATTTTTGCTAAGTGTATTGAGGTTGTCGGCCTAAACCGACTACTTCCCTTGGCGGGTTGTGTTGCCCATGTGCTGTCTTAGGCAGGTTATTCCTCTAGATGTTTATATTACCGGTTTAGGCTGGCTAGGCTTAGGTCAACCCAGCCTAGGCCGGTTACTTGAATGCTTTGGTATATAGATATGATGATCGTTTTATTATTATTTTGTTAAGTTGGCTTGGTGTGGTACACCAGTCCCTTAGCCTTGATCGACATAGGTGTCGGTCAATGGTGATGTGTGTCGATATGCTAGCGGGACCGGCTAGGTGTGGTACACCAGTCCCCCAACCTTTAAGTGTGATGAACAGTGTTAAGGCTAAAGGCGAGAAAGGGTTGATGGCAAGTGAAGGGATGTCAGAGGTCAAATCAAAAGGAGTTTTGCGCCGTCGTTTTTAACACTCATGCCTTTTGGAATGATTGTGTCGATTGGTATGGTTGTCATTTTGGCGGGAAGGGGTTTTACCGTTTGGGATTCAAGCCTATAAATGTGGATTTTACAATGGGTAAGCGTTTGTTGGTTCATTTGCAAGAATTTTCAGTCAGAGATCTTGTGTGTGTTATTCCTGTCTGACTTGTTCTTAGTTCCAACCGTCATCTTTCCAGAAAAAAAGGTATGTCTAGTAGTGATAGTGTGTCGTTGTCTACGTCTAGTAATGAGAGTATAAAGTCTTGGGGGAGTAGAGGTAGACATGTTGAGGAGGAGAGCACTAGTTCTGTGGGTATGGTAGGCAGAATCCCTATGGAGACGGTGACTGAGGTTCGAGAGGACCCTCCGGAGGAATTGGCGGAGAGTAATTGGCCGGCCAAGGGCGGCTACGGGTGGGTGGCTGCCGACGTTCGTAATCAATCTTTCTTATTTCGGTGGTCTCGTCTGTTAAACTCTTGGCTAAACTGCACCCCTGTTATCGCGAAAGGTGTAAGCGGGGGTATTGTTTCCTTGGAACGGGTGAGCGCCATCGACCGCGTATGTTACGGGTAAGAGGGGGCAACCGAGAAGTTTTTCTATATGTACATGTGCCATTTCTCTCAGCTACATGTGCGGTTGCCGCTGGACGACTTCACCATGGGTATATTACGTGCACTAAACGTTGCCCCTACACAGCTGCACCCAAATAGTTGGGCCTATATGCAAGCCTTCCGTGTTTTGTGCCAATCCCTATATTTGCAGCCTTCTCCTTATGCATTTTTATATTTCTACGATACTAGGCCCCGCCAACTGACCACTTGGCTATCTCTGATAAGTCGTCCCAGCATCAGCAGGTTGGACGCGTTCTCTCAGTCCTTCAAGCATTTCAAGGACAAATACTTCAAAGTTGTGGTGAAAGAGGACGACATATCCCATTTCCTGAACGCAGATAGGAGTACGAAGTTCCCGTTTAGCTGGACGGGAACCCCCTCTCGGTATAAGGATATGGGCACCAACGAGTTGTCGGTGGGGGATAAGGAGATGGTGGAGACCTTGATGAAGTTTACCGATAAGTTTCTCACTAAGGGTCTAGTTAGAGTTTATAATTCGGTGCACCCGATTATTGATATTGAAGGTATCTGTTTATTACTTAAATTGTGTTAATGATTCTAAGTTGACTTAACCGGGTTTTGATATGTTATTGTAGGACACATGGCGCAATCCGGAAAGAAGAATTTAGCGCTTTTCCAGACGTTGAGGAGAGAAATGGCCGCAAAGACCAAGGCGGCCGGGAATACTGATGTTCCTAACCTGTAGGAGTCATTGGTCGAGGTGCACGTGCACGGCGGGACCAAGAGGAAGGCTGAGTTGCCGCCTCGACCTGGCAAGGGAAAGGATGTAAAGAAGGTGAGGGCGGCATTGCTGGGGGCGGGGTCGGTTAGCGGGACGAAGGGGCCAAAGTTCGGCATGATTGAGTTACCAGAGATATATGTTAGAAAAGATATTGCGATTAACCTTCCAGATACCATCATCAACTCTATTGATGGTATGGAGGCGGACCATCTTGTGAGGACGATGGTTGAGTTTGGAAGTAAGGCGTTGATATTGAGCCGTCGTGTTGGGTCTCTGTACCGACGGGAAGTAAAGGAGTGAGGTAGGGAAAACGTGGAGGAGTTGCAGGGAAAGGTCGATAAGTTTGAGGAGGAAAGGGCCGCTTGGAAGAAGGAAAGGGGGAGTTGGGAGGAGGAGAGAAAAAGGCTGGGAACATGGAAAGTCCGTTGTTTGGACTCGGAGGGAAAACTGAACAAGAAGATAGAAGATTTGGAGGCAGACTATGATGAGTTGAAAGAAAAATATGATGGTGTTGTAGGTGAACTTGATGACTTGAAGGGTTGCATCATCCAAGAGCATATCAACGGTTTTCAGAAGGGATTGCAGCAAGCAGCCTTTTTTCACCAGGATGTTAATGCCGCTAATTCAAAATTTGATGTGAACAAGGATGTTGTTGATGAGAAGCTTATTAATGAGGATGAGAGCAGTCCAGACGAGGAAGCGGAGAAGGAGGCGGTCGAAGAAGAGAAGGAGGCGGAGGATGCCATGGAGGAGGCCCATGATTCAGCAGAATAGGACTTTGATTTTTTAATGATTTGAAAGTATTATTGAGCCTATATCTGTAATAACTGGTACATTATGTTCGTTATGCTTGGTACATTTCTTTTGCGTTTATGCTTAATGTGATTAATGCTTTGTATGCTATTGTGTATGCCGGGTGTTTGATGATTTGTGGTCTATGTTTTGTTTGGCGAAATCGATTGTATGTTACGGGTGTTCGACCCAGGCCGCTTACTTGTGGTAAGGGTGGGGAACTTAAACGAATCAACCAACGAGTTAAGGGTGTTCGACCCAGGCCGCTTACTTGTGGTAAGGGTGGGGAACTTAAAAGAATTAACCAACGAGTTAAGGGTGTTCGACCCAGGCCGCTTACTTGTGGTAAGGTGGGGAACTTAAACGAATCAACCAACGAGTTAAGGGTGTTCGACCCAGGTCGCTTATTTGTGGTAAGGGTGGGGAACTTAAAAGAATTAACTAACGAGTTAAGGGTGTTCGACCCAGGCCGCCTACTTGTGGTAAGGGTGGGGAACTTAAACGAATTAACCAACGAGTTAAGGGTGTTCGACCCAGGCCGCTTACTTGTGGTAAGGGTGGGGAACTTAAAAGAATTAACCAACGAGTTAAGGGTGTTCGACCCAGGCCACTTACTTGTGGTAAGGGTGGAGAACTTTAAAGAATTAACCAACGAGTTAAGGGTGTTCGACCCAGGCCGCTTACTTGTGGTAAGGGTGGAGAACTTAAAAGAATTATGACAAGTTAAATAAAGAGTAGTCGTAAAGTTGGGAACCTTTTGTATTATTCATTGAATCTGGGGTGCCTCGCTAAAACCTCCCTGGCCAAAACCCTCCTTAGGGAAAAAAGACCAGGTGAGGAAAAAGAGTACACCCAGGGTTACAAGTGTTTTTATGTGATACAATACATGTTTAACTAAAGTAAAACTTAAGGTGGGACACATTCCACGTATTGGGTATTTCTTCCCCAGATAAATGCTCCAAGCGATATGCTCCTCCTCATGCGTCTTCACGTATGCGGTATGGGTCGTCCCAATTGGCGAAGAACTTACCATCCTTCTTTCTTGCACTGCTAGCCATTCTCCATACTAAGTCTTTGCTTACGAATGATCGTGGACATAGGTTTGCGTTATACTTTCTGGCAGCTCTTTGTTTGGCGGCTAAGTTGCGTATCTAGGCTTTTTCTCTGAGTTCGGGTAGGAGGTAGAGGTGAGTGGTTTGGCTGAACTTGCTGAACTTGCTGGGCTGTGATAGTGGTTAGTGGTTTGGCTTCTATCCATTTGGTGAAATAATCAACGGCTACTATCAGAAATTTCACCTGCCCCTTGCCGGGGGAGAAGGGGCCGAGGATATCCATTCCCCATTTAGCAAAGGGCCATGGGGATAGTATGGAATGGAGTTGTTCTTGTTTCTGGTGGATGAGGTTGCCATGTTTTTGGCATGGTTTGCACTTTCTAATGTAGTCCTGGCAGTTTGCTTCTATAGTCGGCCAGAAGTAACCGGCTCGAAGGATTCTAGTGGCCATAGTACGTGCACCGGAATGGTAGCCGCAAATGCCTTCGTGTAACTCTTTAATGATACTGCGCTTGTTCTACAGTGACACATTTGAGAAGCGGTTGGCCGTACCCGCGTTTGTAGAGGTCATCGCCTATTATGGTATACCTAGCGGCCTTAGCCAGCCAAGTTTTGTCAGCATCTTGTGGGGGGTTGCCGGTTTGGAGATATTGGATATAGGAGGTGGTCTAGTTGTGGGTTTGGGGAGGGGTGGTATTGCCGGCTGGGGAGTGGGTTAGGCTGTGGCAGGTATTTGTGATGGAAGGTGTAGATAATGTCTGCTGTAACAGGGATCAATAGCGGTTTTTTAATTTGGTGCTGGCTAATTTGGATAGGATGTCGGCTCTGATGTTGTCGGTCCTGGGAATGTGCTCTATGCAGACTTAATCAAAAGCGGATTGGATGACTGCGCGGACCAGATGGTAATATTGCAAGAGGATGGAGTCCTTAATCTGGAATTCATCATTTAGGTGGCCCACAATAAGCTTGGAATCGGTTTTGCACGTTAGGGTTTTGACGCCAACTTAGTGGGAAAGGGAAAGGCCGGCGAGTATGGCTTCGTACTCGGCTTGATTGTTGGATGTTTTGAAGGTGAAGTGGAGGGATTTTTCAATAAAGATATCGTTGGGCCATTCTAACACGATGCCAGCACCGACACCTTTCGGATTCGAGGAACCATGTACATGAAGCGTCCACTGGTCCACTGTGGGTGTTTGTTGGATTTCATTAACAAAATCTAGGAGGCATTGGGCTTTAATGGGGCCATGGGGTTCGTAACGAATGTTGAATTCTGACAGCTCGACGGCCCAGGATGACATCCGTCCTGCTAGGTCTGGTTTTTGCAATATTTTTTGGATTGGTTAGTCAGTTTTGACGGTGATGCTGTGGTTTTGGAAGTATGGGTGTAGGCGGCAAGCTGCGTGGACCAAGGACAGGGCCAACTTCTCCACCATTTGATACCTGGTTTCAGGATCTTGCAGCGTTCTGCTAACGAAGTAAATAGGATGATGCGTGCCTTCTATATCTTGGACAAGCGTGGCGCTGATGGTGTGGTCAGTGGCTGTGATGTACACTAGCAGGGGTTGACAAGTGTCCGACTTGTGGAGGATAGGTGGTGAGGTGAGGGTGGTTTTTAGTTTCTGAAAAATTTGTTCACAGTTGTCCGTCAACGTGAACCGGGCGGATTTCTTAAGGAGTTGGACTATGAGTTGGGTTTGTTCAACTAGTTTGGGCAGGAAGCGGGAAGTGGTTGTAAGGCGGCCTATGAGGTGTTGGACTTCTTTGATGGTGGTGGGACTGCGCATTTCGATAATTGCCTTGTACTTTTCAGGATTGACCTCTATATCGCGCTGGGTTAACATGAATCCGAGAAATTTACCGCGATCGACGCTGAATACGCACTTGTCGGGGTTGAGGCAAAGGTTGTATTGGCGTAATGCGAAGAAGACCGTCAAGAGGTCCTGGGCGTGTTGGTGGTGGCTTGGAGATTTGACAACCATGTCGTCAATATATACTTCGACACATTGTCCCATTAGATGGTTGAAAACTTTGTCCATTAGTCATTGGTAGGTTGCTCCAGCGTTCTTAAGACCAAAGGGCATAACTCTGTAAAAGTAGTTGGCGTCATCCATGATGAATGGGGTCTTGTTCATGTCAGATGCGACCATAAGGATTTGGTTGTATTCGAAATATGCATCCAAGAAACTAAGTACTTTATTCCCTGCCGCGCCATCAACAATTCGGTCGATATTGGGTAAGGGGTAGGCATCTTGAGGACAGACCTTGTTTAGATCTGTGTAGTCTACGCACATCCGCCATTTGCCATTGGCTTTCTTTACCAGGACTACATTAGAAAGTCAAGTGGTGTATTGAGCTTCTTCGATGAATCCTGCAGTCAGCAACTTATCGGCCTCGGCCTTAGCTGCTAGGTGTCGTTCTTCGCCGAGTTTGCATTTTTTCTGGGAGATGTAGCGGGCTTCTTTGTAGATGGAGAGCTTGTGAGATGCTACTAGAGGGTCTGCCCCAGGTAAGTCAGCGGCTGACCAAGCGAAAAGGTCTGTGTTGTTGATAAGGATAGGTGTGATGATGGCACGCTCGTCAGAGTTCAAACCGGTGCCTCAGTTGATGGAGTGGCCATTTGGAAGTTCTAGAGTGGAGGTTTCTTCGACAGGTTCGAGACGAACATCCCGGCCCACTCTGGGGTCTAAATCTTCGCCCGATAGAGCGATGCCGGAGCCAGGTGGTCGCTCAATGTGGTTGGTTTGCTGGATTAGGAGTTGTGGGCATAGGCTGGCCATGTAGCATTCGCGTGTCAATCGTTGGTCGCAATGGACGGTGAGGATGTCGCCAAAAGGGGAAAGGAACTTCATGGCCAAATGAGGGGTGGAGACGACAGCGTCGAGGGTGTTGAGCGAAGGACGGCCAAGGAGGACATTGTAGGATGTGGGCGCGTCAACGATAAGGAAACAGATGGGAATGGTTTTAGTTTGGGTTCCATCGCGAAACACGATGTGAAGGTCAATGTAGTCGCGGGTGGAAACTTGTTCGCCAGAGAAGCCATAGATTGGTTCGTCATATGGAACCATGGCAGTGTTTAGGAGCTGGAGTTTTTGATATGTGGTCCAGTAGAGGATATCGACAGAGCTGCCCTGGTCAATAAAGACTTTCTTAACGGCGTAGTTTTTGATTTCAACAGTGATGACCATGGGATCGTCTTGTTGGTGGTCGAGGCTGTGAAAGTCGTCGTCTGTGAAAATGATGGGAGGCATGTGGCGTCTGTGATGGGAGTGGGTAATATGGTTGATGGACTAAATATGGCAAAGGTGTTTCTTTCTAGCAGAAGAAGTGGATCCTCCACTAGCGAAGCCACTAGAGATGGTGTTGATAGTGCCACGTAGGGGAGGATCGGCGGGGTGATGTCGGTGTGAGCCGGTTGGGGATCCTAGTTAGCGGGTTGGGTAGGGCGTCTGTCGTGGCGAAAGTCGTGTGGAGGGCGCCTGTGGTTAGATTGAGGGGGGTGACAGGATCGAGAGGGATGATCATCTCTGCGGATGAAACGACAAAAGTGACCAGCACGGACCAGTTCTTCTATTTTATCCTGGAGTGCTTTGCAGTCTTCTGTAGTGTGGCCATGGTTGCGGTGGTAGCGACAATATTTGGTCATATCAGCATTAGGGGGAGTGGTTGTCTTTCGTGGCGGCGGAATGAGGTCAGCTTGTAGGGCCTCATCAAGGAGGCGGGATCAGGCTACAATAAGGGGAGCATATCAGGTAAAACGGGGTTGACGGGGATCGCGTGGGTGGGTGTCGGGACGAGGGGGTTGTGGGGTGGGGTTGGCGGAGGTGGTGGCATAGTCATTGCAGAATTTGGTGTGGAGGTTCTGCATTTCCTCCATGTGAACATAGTCGGCCGCACACAACTTGAGCTCGTGCATAGAGGCAGGTGGGTGGAGGTAGACATTGTTGGCGAAGGGGTCAGGTTGTAGGGTGAGTGCCATACATTGGAGGATCATTTCCTGGTTGAGGTGCGGGGTACGAAGGGCTGCTTTGCTGAAACGATCGATGAATGCTCTGAGTGGTTCACCTTGTTCTTGTCTGATGCCCAGGAGGGAGATTGTAGTGGTTTGATGTGGTCGACTGCCAGCGAAATGGGTTGAGAACATATGGGAGAGAGCATCGAAGTTGTCGATGGAGTAGGGTGGAAAGGTTGTGAACCATTCTAGAGCGGGGCCCTTGAGGGTGGTGGGGAAGGCTTTGCAAAAGACTGCGTCTTGGGACGTGTAAAGGGCGACATGGGTGATGTAGACTTTAAGATGTTCGTCAGGATCAGTTTCATCGGTGTAGCGGTCCAGTGTGAAGGGTTCCCACTGGGCGGGAAGAGGGGAGTTGGCGATGAAGTTGGTGAAGGGGTGGCGACGTCTAGGTTGTTGGGGTGGTAGCGGATGGGGGGATAGGATGGTGAACAAGAGTGGGAATGGTGGAGGTGAAGTTGTGAGGGGGATGTGAGTTGCCGGAAGGTAATGTGGGTTGTAAGGTGGGATGTGGGTAGTGTGTAGGGTGGTGGGTATGTTGTAGGGGACCTGGGTGGTGGGGAGGGTAGCAGCAGGGGTAGGGGCTGCGTTGTGCCCCGATTGGGTGGAGGGGAAGTGAGTGGGATGGGTGGAGGGAATGGGTGTTTGTTGGGTGGTGGTGAAGGTGTGAGGGTGGGGTTGTATTCACTTTCTTCCTCTGTGGGCTGGAAGGTCGGTGACCTTGCAGCCTCAGACGCCTCCTTGGCTTTTCCTTTTAGGGTGGGATCGGCTTCGATCTTTCGCCTGAGGCAAGAATTCTCTTGTCGTAGCACCTCCATCTCATCAGCGCTGCGTTTCTTCAGATCTGCCAGCTCTTGTTGCATTTTGGTCTGGCCGTTTAGGATGGCGGCTAGGTCAGGGGTGATGTTAGTAGGTCCTGAGGGACCAGCATCTGCCTGCTTGTTAACTCCAGCTCTACTATGGGTTGAAACCATCTTCGGAGAAAAACAGGTACTAAGGTGTTGTCTCGTGCCCCACGGTGGGTGCCAATTGTTCTTGTAGAGAACAAACAAGATAAGTTAGGCACGAGCGTCACCTTACCTATGCAGTCCGCTATCTCCTCAGTTGGCCTCTTCCCGGTTGGTACATGTCTGCTTGGACCTAGGAGGGGTTACCTGCAGAAGGGACTCCGAAGCTCAAATCAGCTAAAGCTCTTAAAAAGTCAAATCAGGTGATTAATGGAGTAATGAATGCGTATCTTTAATTACTGGGGTCCATGTGTATTTATAGAGTATTAATTATGTCTGGTCATGTCATGGGTGATTATTTTGGTCCAATACACTCACCGTGTAGATCATTTAGATATTTCATGGTTTTAATTGATGCATCAAATAGATGGTCACATGTTTGTTTATTATCAACTCGCAATCAGACATTTTCAAAATTATTAGCAAAATTAAGAGTTTACTTCCCAGATTATCCAATTAAGAAAATCTGTCTCGATAATGTTGGTGAATTTACATTTCATGCTTTTTGTGAGTATTGCATATCAATTGCAATTGAAGTTGAACATCTAGTAGTACATGTTCATACTCAAAATGGACTTGTAGAATCATTAATAAAACGTCTAAAACTGGTTGCAAGATCATTACTTATGAGAGCTAATCTTCTAGTGGCTACTTGGCTATATGCAATTTTGCATGTTGTAGTATTAATTCGCATCAAGCCAACAAGTTATTAGAAATACTCTATTATAGAGTTAGTTTTTGGTTAGTAACCTAATATTTCTCATTTAATAATTTTTGGGTGTGGTGCATATGTTCTGATTTTCTCACCAAAAGGGACTATGATGGGTCCTCAAAGACAATTGAAATATATGTTGGATATGATTTTTCATCAATAATAAAAATATCTTGAACTATCAATAGGAGACTTATTTATAGTTTGATTTGTTGATTGTCATTTTAATGGATAAGTTTTTCCAACATTAGAGGGAGAAAGAAAACAATTGAAAAGAGATATTGATTGGAATGAATTATCATTATCTCGTCTTGATCATCATACAAAAGAATGTGAATTGGAAGTTCAAAAGATAATTCATTTACAAAATTAGTCATTCAATTACCAGATCTTTTACTAATAGAAAAAGGGTAAATAAATCAAATATACTAACTACTAATGCTCGAAATAGAATTGATATTAATTTATAACACGCTTGAAGCGTGATAGGTCTGTTGGTTGCAAAGACACGCCTAAAGCGTGGTAGGCCTATTGATTCCAAAGATAAAAACTCTCGAATGAGAAAATGAGCTAAAATAAAAGATGACCTAATTGAAAAGGTGGAAATCCCAATGTATTTTTTTGACATAATTAATGATTCAATTCTGGAAGAACCCCAAATACTTGAAATTGTTAACAATTATGAGATCTCAATAAATTATGTTATGAATAAGATAATACGAAACCAAAACAAATTCCACATTTATGAGACTTTTGTATATAATGTAGTGATGAATATTATGAGTGACAATGAGGATCAAGAACTAATGATCATTGAATACCTGGATAAAGAAATGATTGACCAAAAGGAAAAGAGGCAATTTAAGCATAATTAGATTTGCTTGCTAAAAAAAAGGTTTTTGGGCCTATAGTTTGGACACTTGAGGGTGTAAATCCATTGGGTACAAATGGATTTTTTCGCAAAAACAAAATAATAATGGTATAATTGTTCGATATAAAACATGGTTAGTTGCTCAAGATTTTTCACAAAAACCTGGTATTGATATGTGAAGAGACATATTTACTAGTATTGGGTGCAACAACATTTTGATATTTGATTATCCTAATTGCACAAGAAGGTATACATTTACATCTAATAGATGATGTTATAGCCTATTTGTACGATTCTCTTAGAATGATATTTATGTGAAAATCCCTTAAGGATTTAATTTTCCTAACAAGGTAAATTCTAAAGAGGATTATTCAATAAAATTGAACAAGTCTCTCTGTTGATTAAAGCGATAGGGACATATGTGGTATAATGAGTACTTGTTAAAAGAATGGTATAAAAATGATACTATTTATCCTTATATTTATATGAAAAGATCAAAAAATGAATTTTCCATCATTAGTGTTTATGTTAATAACATAAACATCATTGGAATTCTTAAAAAGGCAATTGATTGCTTAAAGAAAGATTTGAGATGAAGGATCTTGAAAGGACAGTTTTATTTGAGATTACAAATTGAGTATTAAAATAAAAATATTTTTGTACATCAATAGACTTATATAATAAATGTGCTTAAGAGGTTCTATACGGATAAATCACATTCATTATGCACTACAACGGTTGTAAGGTCATTAGATGTTGAGAAAGACCTTTTAGACCTCAAGAAAAGGATGAAGAATTTCTTGGTCCGAAAATCTGGCTGATTTATTTACAAAGTCTTTGTTAATCCTTTAAGCAATTGGTTCACAAGATTGGACTGTCATTTAATGGTATAAGTTTATACGAGGGGAAAAAAATAGAAGATGTGATAAATACTATTATATTGAAGAATAAATAATGATGTACTCTTTTTTTCTTCACTAGGTTTTTATTCCAAAGAATTTTTCGTAGTAAGGTTTTAATAAGATACATTCTTTGACTAACGGACACGCAATGTGGAGTGTTATGAAATTAATGGATGTCATTGACTTGCTAACAATTACTCATGATTGATTAGTATTGATGTTATTTAAATTGTTTGCATTAACTATTGTAATCCTTGAATTATATCATTTGGGCCACATTTTGTATCTATAAATATGAATTTTCCCTATTGATAATGATACATAGAAAAAATGCTCGTCATTCTCCCATCTTTCTTTTCTTCTTCTCCTTATTATTAACTTTTATTTTATAGCAATAAACTATTTTATTTAGTTAATATGAGATTTGTAGCACACCTTTCACATTAAGGATATCATGATATAAAGAATTGTGAGGAGCAAATAGCAAAGTAATAAAATACACTCAATTTAACTAAAATAAACTCTTAATATCTTCGATCAAATTATAAGAAAGTAAGATTTTAATCTAACTTAATTTTATAAAACCAATTAATTTAATAAGGTGAAATTTATTCTTATGTTATGAACTGATTTACTTATAACTGATGTAGTATGTTTAGCCATATATTTCAACTTCCAAATATAAAAGAAAAATGTGAAAACTAGTTTAGGTTGTTTCAAGTGTATCTACGTTTTCACTTTTAGCCAGACAAATTGGGAATAAAACTAATAAAGTAAAAAAATTAAAGAAATGAAAGTATACTTACCATTACTTTGCCAACTACCTATTTTAAGAGGCACTTTGTGAAAATATTGAAAAACATGAAAGATAAGCGTCCATGTAAGAGATAATTTTATTTCTATTAATTAATTAAAAATATAAAATAATATAGAATTTTAAAATATGAAGAATTCGTTTGAAATCATCTTTACTTCACTTTTTTTTAAGAACTTTGATTTCTACATTTTTTTTTTTCCAATTAACCTTCAGTTTTAAAATAATAACTTAAATTCTCTTCTGATATCTAAAGTTTTTGTAAGCGTACGATTTTGATACTTATAAAATTTTAACTACAATTTGGTTCTTTATTAGTTTTACTAAAATTAAACAATTTTGGTCTACTGGTAATGTGTGATCCAATTGATAATAGTGTCAATTATTATTCACGTAAAACAAGAAATTTTAATATATGCTATTATGATGATGGACGTGCTAATAATATTTTTGTTCTAATTGAACGGTATATTAATGGTGGATCAAGATTATTTTATTTTGTTTTGATCTATTTAAAATTCTCACACCACTTAATAATTGAGTAGCTGAGGTTAAAAATAATTTAAATATATTTTTTCCAATTTTTCAAAACGTCTTTTAAAAGTAAAATTGTAGACTCTAAAATACACAACACATCAGATACAACAACTAATTTGGTAATATAATCAAGTTACATAATATAAAATATTTTGAAAGAAGTAAAATTATGACTATTTGAGATATTTGAGATGTGTTTAAACATTCTTTTTTTGCAGATGCAAGTGGGTGGCATGAGTCCAAAATGTTAATACCAAGCAAAACACAAACTTTGAATTTGCATCTCTTAATTAGTGCACCATTGACATTCAGTAACACATACTTCAAAATCATCAGTGGTGTTGTTATGGCAATGGACAGCTCAAGAACAGAGAAAGTCCACTACCTTGAAGATTGGAGATCACAGCTTGACTGAGACATGAGTTCAGAGTTCAAGTGCTTGGACTTAGAGTCCTACCTATGTAGGAGGGTACTGCACCTATGAACCCTAGCTAATAAAGCCACAAGCTACAAATAAAATAACTATTTTTTTGTCTACACTTGCATAGTTAAATAACACAAGAAAAAGTAAAATCAAATGTGAAATGCCTGATACATTAAAAAATCAAAATATTTTCATTATATTATACAAAGATTCTCTATAAACTCTTGTTGAAATCATTATATAATAAAAAATAAAAAATTAAATATGTTTTTTATTTTTAATTTTTTTTAGTGAAAATTAAAATTAGTTATTTTTAAAATTTTAGACTAATTTAGTCTTTTACTTTTTAAAATTTGTGGATTTAATTTTTTTAATCACATTAATTAAATTTATTTAATATTTCAAATGTATTTTTTCAATTAATATAGAAGTAGAAATATTTTAAACAGTATAAACAACTCGAATGTTATTATAAAATGCATTTAAAATTTAAAATAAACTTAACAAAATTTAGTTAATAGAACCAAATTTACATATTTTTAGAATTAAGGACTAAATAGAATTAAAATTTCAATAAAAGACTAATTTTAATTTTTTTAAAAATTAAAAGATTAAAAACATATTTAATCCAAAAATAAATTATGGAGAGAATATAAGGACCTCCTTATTTAGTAGGAGTTATCATATAAGAAACATTATTAGTTTTGATTTATCATGCTTGTGTCTTAAAAAATGATTTCATAAGTTAATGAAGAATGGTATTTATAAACTATACGAAACTTTTAAATTCATCGAAAATAAATTATATCATGTAATACAAATTATAAGTATTTTCTTTTGTTTGTTATGGTTAAATACAAGAAAATTATTTTATACAAATATGATTTTATTTTAAAATTTCCCAAGTACTTGAAAATGGAAACATTCAAATTTGGGTGGAGTCACTCCATACATATTAATTAATAAAAGAGGTAAATAAAATCAGTGGATACCGTAAAGTTGTTGACCCAATTAAGGAGGGTAAAAAGAGAAGAAGAAAGAGGTTGGCATGTGCAGGAATGAGAGAACTTTTAATTTCAGTGCATTTTGGAGGAAGCATATGGCATTGGCACGCATATGGTAATGGCACTGGCCACAGCAAGTAAGAAGTGGTGCTATTATTTTATATGACATGGGTAAGGATTTAAGTTTTGTATATTTATATAATTAATTACTACTATTTGTCCCCTCTCATCTTATATATTTATTTCTCTAATTCTTTACTTTTATTTTAAATAGTTGTTTAATTAAGATTTAAATAATTTGTAATTCTTCTCGCAAGATCTTAAATCCGTCAAGTAAATGTCTCATTTTGGCTCATATCGTCTTAAGTCCGTTAAAAAAAGGATAAATTTCACACAAAAAGTGTGAGCTAAAAATTTTAATAATCTTAATCTAGGACGTTAAAGAGTAGGTAAGTTCACTAGTTTGTCAACTTTTTTTATCTTAAATTTTACATTTTAAAAATATATATATATATATATATATATATATATATATATATATATATATATTGAAAATACGTTACAAATATATTTTATAGTAACTAAAATTTCATATATAACTATTGTAACTATTTTATTGTTTTAGTAAAATATTTATATATAATATTATGATTTATGTATCTACCTGATATTAGATGATCTTAAGTAATACGGTCCAATTAGTTTCATTACCAAATAGATTACTACATGGTTTATTACATATTTTCAAAGTCCAAAAGATCATATAAATATATTTAGTATTTTCTAAAGAGTACACACTCACTCATACAGTTCTACTAAAAAAATCATTATTCTTTTACTAACTTTCATCGGAGAACTTTTTGTAAGATTTCTCCCATTGGAACAACAAAAAATTTAATTCTGGTCATTAAGAACATTCGAGCCACCACTAAAATCTTGTCACCTTTACAAAAGTTCACATTGTAAGGCCCATTTATTTTCTGCCTTTTATTTTAAGGGCTGCCCCAATCTTATGGGCCTAAGGGCTGGGCCAAAGGGGAAAGATCAGATCCAATCTGCCCTAACCCTAAACTTTGTGCTCACTTTTGAAAAACAGAACCCTCACACCCTTAGAGCTGCTGCCATTTTCCTCTGCTAGGGTTTTGGATCTCGTTCGTTCCCAAGTGCATACAACTCTCTTTTGTCCATGTAAGTTGATCTCAGCCCATGCTCTTCTTCCTTCAACGTACTCTTCGTAGTCCAGCTAGGGTTCGTACTGATAAACCTGTTTAACTCAGTCCGCTTCACTTTTACAATGTTGTAATCTCTTTCTAGAGCTGTGGTGTTACGTTGTTCGATGTCGAGATCTTATTCTAGCTCATTCTAGGTAAGGGAAGCTAGGGATCTTTGTTTAAGTCTGTTTCTTGCATATTTGCCACTGTTTTTATGATTTGTACGATTGTGGTGCTATTGTGAAATATTGAATGGATGTGTACTGATGTTTGGAGTGTGTTTGGATGGCTGTTGCAGGACGAACAGTGGCGAGACTCGATGTTCTCGCCCAAGCGACCCGGTCTCGCCTAGGCGAGACCTGCAAAAACAGGCCCAAACTCGCGCTCGCGCTCTCGCTCAGGCGGATAACTTTCGTTTGAGTGAGACACCATCTCGCTCAAGCGAGAGAGGCTCGCCTAAGCGAGGACGCGTGGGGCTTGAGGTATGTTGATGTATGTGTAGCTCAGGCGAGGAAGCTCCTTTTGGGCGAGGGGTATTCTCGCCCAGGCGAGTAGCGACTCGCTTAAGCGAGAATTGTGACGACAAAAAAAAATCTATTTATTTATTTATTACAGTATACTTATAAATATTTAGAGACAAAAATTTATACACTAATATATAATTATATTTAAAATATTCACATTTATATATATTTACAATACTATATACTTCCTATATCCACAATGTTTAGTACATTTTATATTTCCTACACTAGAAGAGGAAGAAGGGTTATTTATTTACAGTTTCCCCCTCATATGCGGTTTATCAAACAGGTGGAGGGAAAAGGTTATGGATAGGATTCACTTGGACTGTTGGGGGTAAATAAAATCTGATTTGTCCTTCGATGACAATCGGTGCATTCGGAGCAGATAGAAAAGTAATGGTAGAATTTCCCGTTCCCTGAAATGTTATAGAATTATTCACTACATTGGTTAGCCATGCATTTCCCGGAAAAACAGCCACAATGTCGGCGAAGAAGGGATCAGGCGTGTTCGGAGCAGCCATCTATGATAATGTTATAAAATTTTGTTTTTCACACACAATCAAGAGAAATAAGGAAGTGAGAAAAATATCACAAAAAAAAAATAACATATCATAATAAAATAAAATGAAATAAAAATTCTCCCAAATCCATGAAACTGAATTTTTATTATACTTTTATAAAGATATTGATTAATTTTGTAGTGACTAGTCAGGATAAATGAGCTCATGGCCAA
>Ga0214545_1005396_pt1 | contig 23160 bp, 15 predicted proteins | sample CNSS4metaG_FD_160064 | JGI IMG/M metagenome (GOLD analysis project Ga0214545, IMG submission 160064) | Root nodule microbial communities from cowpea collected in UCLA plant growth center, Los Angeles, California, USA - CNSS4 | ecosystem: Host-associated > Plants > Roots > Nodule | place: USA...
ATGGTGGTGGGGCCAATGAGCTCAGTGAAGGCTACAGCACAGGTGTTGGATTGGGTGCTGAGATCATTGGAACCTTCGTTTTGGTCTACACTGTCTTCTCTGCTACAGATCCCAAGAGGAACGCTAGAGATTCTCATGTCCCGGTATGTGCTCAATTTTTTTATTGCTTTGAAGTTTTGTTTATGCTTCTATGCCCCCTTTTGAACAATACATTTTTTGTTACGTTAAACAATAGATAGAGAAAATTGCTTCTTGCATGAGTTGTGCTGAAAGCAATGATTAAATGGTACAGTGCATACTAATTCCATAGCATATAGTCATAGTCATATACCCTGCTTTTGAGCAAGCACGGATTCACTCTTAGTTCTTTCTGGTTTTAAATAGAAGCTTGAAGTTCCTTGAAATTACTTTAGACTGGTTATTGGTAACAAAAAAGTGGAGGGGAAGTGGTTTAGTTATTATTAGATATCTGAACTTCAAGCATCTAGTTATCCTTTCTAAGTGAAACTAGGTAGAGTGCCATTTAAGTAATTAGGAATATTAGTTGTAGTTCTTGAAATGGTTACCAAGATTCACACCAACTGGGTATTCCTGATTCAGTGAACTTCACAATTAATACAAAATATTCCACTCCATTTTTAAGCAGTTGTACCTGCTGCCACTCAACAATTTCCCATTTGAAATGATGCAGTTTACAGTCTATGCTATCCATTTGCATAAAAAGTTTTGGCACAGTCTACATTTATGTTTACTATTACTTTTACTATCATTAATAGTTATAGAATCTTTATTTTCAATATTTGAAACAGTTAAAGATGTTAGCCTTTTGGATTTCCTTTTCAATTTGTAATCTAAATATCCTTATTCTGGCTACTTTTTCTAGAGTCTTCTTCCGTAATAAATATTGCACTGGCAGCATTCAATGTAGATGAAAATTCCACTTTTCTTGCTTGGCTTGGCTTTCCTTTATTACTAGTTCTTGTCCTCAAAACAAGAAAGTCGGCAGATTTCTTGACTTAAAGGTTACATTTTTTATTCATCTAAGCATCCTAGAGTGGTGAACCTATCCCTTTCTTTCTCTAAAATTTCCAAATGCATGATGTTTTTCTGTTGAAGAGAAATGTCACCATTTCTTTACAAATATGGACCCATTAGGCCATTACCATATATGATTCTGTGGAGGTATTTGATTTTCACAGCCTTGTCCCACGAATCTTGTCTGTTATCTTTCTTCTTTTGAGAAAAGTGGATTCTTTGAGGACTTTCCTTCTGCAAATTTTTTGCCTCGGAAGCAAATGTGTCTTTGTTGATGTGGAAATTTAAGGCCTAAAATTAAAGTGTTCAGAACAGTGTCATTCATGCAAAATGCCATTTTCCCAAGCTGGCAAATCTCGTGAGAGTTTCCAGCATCATCCTCATTTGTCATTATCAGCTTTAGGTTCCTCCATACACTTTCTCAGATTCTCCAAATCAATAAACAAAGAAAACCATGTTCCTCACATGGGGCATGTGCTATCTGTCCCAAATGCTTATCGGTTTCCATTTCCATTTTTTTCCTATTTTATTCGCAAGTTTTAGAGAAGGGTCTGCTACCACAATTTATGTGCAACATTAATTAGAATTTTTGAGTCTCTCAGACCATAGTTGCAGTTGCGTCAGCCACATTTATCCATAATTTCCTATAACACCAAAGATTGCAATAATCTTTATAATCAATTTGGATTCATATGTTTGGCACAACTTTTTGTCTACATTTTTTGCTTTGACTGAACAACATAATAAGTTTGTTATTGTTCTTGTGTTCTGTTTTTGAAGGTTTTGGCTCCACTTCCAATTGGTTTTGCTGTGTTCATGGTTCACTTGGCAACCATCCCAGTAACTGGAACTGGTATTAACCCTGCTAGAAGTTTTGGAGCTGCTGTCATATACAACAAAGAGAAGGCCTGGGATGACCATGTAAGTAACTCTTTTCTTACATATTCAACATTGTTTTGTACTATGATCAAATATTAAAATTTGTAACTTGTCATGTGAAATAACAAAGGATGAAATATTGTCTGATATGTTGTTGTTGATGTTTGTTCAGTGGATCTTTTGGGTTGGACCATTCATTGGAGCAGCCATTGCAGCCTTCTACCACCAATTCATCTTGAGAGCAGGTGCTGCTAAGGCTCTTGGATCATTCAGGAGCAACCCCACCATATGAGTTATTACTCAATATCCTCTCATGGGTTCAAAAGGAACATAATTGGAAGCAAAATGAGTTAATATTGCAACAACGACATAGTAATAGGAAATGTTTGTCCTTTGACCCTATGTAGATCGAAGGTTCTTTCAAGACAAGGGATCCTTTGGTAAATAGTAAGCACCCTTAGTATTTCTAGAACTTTCACTAGTTGTCATGAATAAGTCAAGTCAGAATGGAGTTGGTGAAATTGCAGGATAACCCATGTTTTAAGGGAGAGGTTATGCTAATTCAATGTCACCTGCAATCTTTTGCTTGTAACTATGTATTTTTGCAAAAGCAAATGTCACTACATGTGTGTTGGAAAATTCTGAATCATGAAACACTTTCTGATGCACTGTAGAAAAATTATTAATGAGACAAATGTCATCAAATCTTTTTTCTTGTTCATGCACATGTTTTGTATTATATCCACCAACTAGTTAGGTATTGTTTTTTGTTTTAGTAATTTGCATTTTTATTAAATATTTTGTATTTTACAAACATATGAAACTTTCAAAATGATTGGAGAATATCACCTAAAATATCATAAGTAGTTATTGTAGTGCAAGTGTTCTTTTCCTTCTTCCTAATGCTAGAAACCACAGTAACTTATTTAAGTAATGGATAATTACATCATTTGTGGAAATAACTTATGACAAAGGTTAAAAGGCTAAAATTTCTTAGGAAGAAGATAATGGTAAAAGAAAAGCTGGAATGTCTCTTTAAATTTTTAATTTATTTTATTTTAACTCCTTTGCTATGTTCGTTTGGTGTAATTGTACCGTTGAAAGGAGTTAAGGACAACGGATTATGAAAATGAAGCGTGTTCTTTTAGGGTGATTTGTGAAGAAATGCGAGAGCAAAAATATGGGATTGATAAATTCTTCCATCATGCAAAGGTTGAGAAGATTTGTGGAGATGGTGTGCCATTTTACAATTATAACCCTCTTATATATTGTTTTGCTTTTGCTTTGTTGGTAAAGATTCCTTAAAAAGCATGCTGAACACAGTCATGATTCCTAACAAAGGCTATATACGGTAAAAGTTTTTGAATGAAACAGTTGTGATTTTGAATTTTCATTGAACAAATCTTTGAATTGCCATTAAATATCACCTTTTGCGGGTCTGTGCATGTTGGTGGAATGGTTGTGAATTTTGGAGGTGAGGGAGTACATGTATTGAAGTGTTGTGTTTTATGGTTCAAGCTTTTCGAAAGCTTTGTAGGTGATTTTTCTTCTAAATGGGATGGTGGTAAACGAAAATCCTTTCGTGGTCCATGTAATTTGAGGTGCGAGCTCTATGTGTGTGTGAGTGCTCAAGCTTATGTGTGTGTGCATGTTGCTGGGTTGAGTCTGTGTTGCATGTGTAGTGTATCGATTATGTAATTTATGTCGTGTTTTGTCTACAATAGCATAACCTGTTAGGTAATCGATGGTGTGTGTGTGTGTGTGTAACGGATAGTGTTTGGGCGTGGTTGGGTCTGAGCTTCATTTTCCTGTTACAAGAGCTGATTCATGGACTTCTAGGTTCCTACATGTGGTGGAGTGGATTTGCAATGTTTGAAGTCGTGGTGTGTTGTTGGTAGTGGAGTTGAAGTTCTTCCTCTTTGTTTTTGTAAGGTGTGTCTTCATGATTCATATGTGGTGGTTGATTTGGTGAAGTTATTTGCATGCATAGGTAAGAAGTATTACTGTTGTTTGCCACTGTGAAAGGGTACTTAGAATTTGTGTGTGAAGGGGTACTTGGAGCTTTAGTGTAGGGCTTTTGCATTGTACAGAAGTATCGTTAGGGGCTTTTGGTGGACTTGGTTTGAGGTGTTGGTGCTTGGCATGTTTTGTTGTGTTTTTATGATTTACATATCTATGATCTACTTTTAATTATTGTGTGATGTAGGTGGTAGATCTATGGAAGTTGTGTTGGTTTCATTGTTTTGGTGCTTCTTCCTACTATCTTTGGTGCTTCTTCCTACTATCTTTGGTGCTTTTTCTTGTTGCTGGTTGGTAAGTCTAAACTCGTTTTCTATAAACAACTTCTACAAGGTAAGTCTTTTATGTTTCTCTAATTGGTTGTATATGTGTAAACGAATTTTGAATAGGTTGTAAATGCTTGTAATAAATAATGGGTGTTATTTAATTTGTTGTTTATTTTTTTTCTTTAATTTATTATTGATAGAAAAGAATATTGAATGAAATATATTTTCTTAAGTTGTTGTTTTGCCATTTTATTAATCCCTATTGATAAGAATTTTAAGTAATGTTTTAAAGTGAAATATAATAATTCAATGTGTTGATTATTATGTTCTTATTTTGTAGAAATTGTTGATGAATTTACATTGTGGCCTTATTTAAGTATATGTAATAGTTATTTTGATTATTTATGGTATTTTAGATAGAAGAATTAGATATGACATATTTGGATGGTAAAGATGTAGTCAATGACGTTATGGGTGTGAACTTTAATATAGTTATACACTCACATCGACAATTACAATTGTGCATCGTATTAGCTGCACTAACAATGTTATATATCATTGTGCATGCGTTGAATATCTTGAATATGCACTCAAGCACAACAAATAGTCTTAATGAGTATTTGCCAAACAAAGACCGTCGTAGAGACAATTATTAACTTATGTCACTGACTTATGTCGTGACATAATATGCATGAGACCAAAGACATTTATTAACTTATGTCACCAACTAAGGGCAATGAGGTTTGTGAACGATGTAATAAGGTCAACGGTTGAGGAACAAGTTGCCAAATTTCTACACGTTATTGGGCATAATGTGAAGAATTGAAGTGTGTCATTTTTTTTCCACCATTCTAGGTCGACAGTTAGTAGGCATTTTCACTATGTGTTGGATGCATTTTTAACTTTTGAGTTTAAATTTTTAATTCAATAATCATACACAAAGGTTTATCCCCATGTCCAAAATAATAGTTGATTTTACCATATTTTAACTAACAATGTCATCAACCACATTGATATTTTATACAGTGACATGAATGATAAAATGTTCATATTTAATTTTTAAAAAAATATAATTAGGGGCTATTGACAAAACTCATGTTTGAGTAAAGGTCCCAAGAGTAGATGCTCCCAGGTTTTGAGGGAGAAAGGACTGACCAACTCAAAACATATTTGTTGTTTGCGATTTTGATATGAAATTTACATATGTGTTGGCCGGATGCGAGGGAATATTGAAACATCCCTACTGGATTTTACTTAATTAAATAAATAATTAAAATATAGAAAATCAATCGACATAAATTTTATTATTCCCAAACGCGGGAAATATTCAAATTATTTTTCAAAGCGCCATAATTTAAACATAACTAAATAATAATTTTTTTTACAAGTTCTTAAAATCCAACATAAGGAAATAACATCATCAAATCCCTATATCAAGAGCCCCCAAGCTAGCCCTCTCTTCGTCTCTATGCATTACCGACATCACCTGTAGCATCATCTGCTCCTGTGTAACGAATTACATGATCATCGCCAAGCACAAACAGAAAGGGTGAACTTATAAATAATTAATTAACATATAATATGACAGAATAAAAGCAATACACCATCTGATTCATTCTAGTTAGTTCTTGGCCAAGACCTTAATCCCCAAGGCTTTTCAACCTTCACAACACATAACATAATTAGCCATGGACTCATGATTTATGATGCTCACACGAACCTGCCTGCTCGTAGTCTTACCTCTACGAACCTCCCTACTCGTAGTCCTACTCTACGAACCTACCAACCCGTAGTCCAACCCACGTGATTCACCAGCTACGTACCTCCCCGCACGCAACATCTCTCAAGTGTGAGCACGGAACATACTAACCTACCTCGCTCGTATCCTCACACTAGAGTAACTGGATATGAACCTCGCTGCTCATATCATCACGTGTTCACCACCATCCATGAACCTACCCGCTCATGGCACAACATCTCCTAATCCAAGTCTGCATCACTGCATACAAACAACACACGCCAAACTACACTAATCTCGCTTAAGCTAGAAGTCTTAGCTCAAGCGACCAGGCCTGTCTCGCTTAAGATAAGCTCTCTCTCTTGAGCGAGCGCATTATAGTGGCTTAATGCAAAGTCTCGCTTAGGCGAGACCTTCTCGCTTGGGCGAGATTGCCCATCGCCTCGATACGAAGTCCCTCGCTTAGGCGGTGAGTCAAGTAGAAACACAAGACCTTCCATGATTTCTTGCTTAGGCGAAGACCTCTCGCCTGAGCGAGATGCTTAGTCGCCCAAAACAGGGCTCTCCGTCTGAGCGAGATACTCGAGCAAAACTCCAAAACCCTCACGATTTCTCGCTTAGGCAAGGCATGCTCGCCTGAGCGAGATGACATGTTGCCCAAAACAATGGCTCTTCGCTTGAGCGAGATGCTCAAGCAGAACCAGGTTCGAGGCTCCGCTATTTTTGCCTTGACGAGCCTTGCTCGCTTAAGCGAGAATAACAGATGTCCTCCCTGTTCACGCACGCAAACACCAGAAAACCATGTCCAAAACACAATTTAAACATTACCAATCAATCCGTGACAGTGATCACGATTCATGAGCATGATTTAAACCCAGTTGTACCCTTAAAACAAGAGATGGAATCATGAATCACATTACCACACAAAACTCCCCATCATATACATACAAACACATAAGGGATTGCTCAAACAACATCAAAACAATCAACCCTCAGAATCACACGAAAAGTCATGGCCAAAACACATTCATGCACATGCAATTCATAATACACGAAAAGCTCCCTTTACCTGGTTTAATTTGCTTAAAAAAAATGAAGGGTGATAGTTCTTCTTGACCCAAATTGGCTTCCCTCAATGCTCTCACAATTTCGATCACACTCTCAAAGCATCTATCTATAATCTATATCTATTCTATAATAATAAAGGGGATTCCTCTTTTTGTGTCCACATTTCATAATACCCATTTTACCCTTAGTTATTTTAAAAATTAATTATTTTATAAATAATTTACTGTTAATCATTTTTTTACAATTCTCTTTTGTTTTAAATTATTATTTAATTTTTCTTTTTACATATCTTATTTTTGTTAAAATTATTTTTATTATTGATCTTAAATTTTTTTTAAATTATATATTTATTATTGATCTTAAATTTTATTCATTGTCACTAGGGTTTCCCTACCCTTTCACATTCAGGCCACAATTATATTAGCAAAAATAAAGAAGTTAATTTTATCCATACCAAGGTTTGAACTTACACCCTCTAATTCACAAAGCAAGTGCACAACCAATTCAACCAAACATGTTTCATGATAATTCCTATAATTTTAGGATTACATTATCACTACTCACATTCAATGGTAACCTTAAAACAATGCACAAAACAAAATATCATACAATTGACACACATAGGACTTAAACCCAAGTCCTTTCAAGGCAACCAAGTACTCTCAACCATTTGAGCTAGTAATTTACCACAATTAACATTAAATGCTATAAAGGCTTCTACTAACCGCATTTATTAAATAATTATTTATTTAATTATTTAAATTTCTCGGGTCTTACAAATATCATCTGATTCAAGAATTTTAAAATATGCTCTTGTTAGAGATGATTCACTAGTCATATCGGAAGGTTAGCTTTTTCTCTATTTCATTTTATTTGATGGTTATAAGTCACTGATAAGCGATGTTTGGATAATATTGTAGGAAAATAATATCTTTGGAAAGTTGGATTTATTCTAAAAAGATCAATTAAACTCCATACCGTCACGATTTTGTTAGTTGACTCTGTTTTCACTTTTTTTAATTTCTTTATATTTATTTTTTTAAAAAGGAATAAGACAAAATAAAATAAAAAAATACACAAAATAAGATTAAAATTAAAGTTAAAATAAATAAAATAAAATAATCAAGATAAAAAATAAAAATAAAAATAGTTAAAATAAGATGGATGTAAAAAAAGGAATATATCCATACTCAAATCAATGTTTATCTTTTTTTATTGTTCCCTCCTTTTCCTAATTATTTTCTATATCAAAATTCTTTTATTTCTTATCTAGACGAAATTGGGTGTTGATACATACAGAGGTGTGTGATATCACCTTAAAGAATATGCTTGTAAAAGACCACAAAATTTGCGTGAATTGTTTAATCATCATCATTTGTCACTGAGAAATGTCATTGAAAGAACATTTGTTATGATTAAAAAATGATTTCCTATTATAGCAAGTGGAACTGAACCTCATTACTTCTTGGAAACGATGACAAATATAGTTTTAACATGTTATATCCTACAAAAATTCCTTCACGTTGTGGATAATGACGAATCATTACTTGATAAGATGGATAGAGAGTTGATCGAACAACATGACAATACGAGGAATACACAACAAAATAAGTATGCCAATAGGCTTGATTGTAATATTAGGGATCAAATAGTAAATCATATGTCGGCAGATTATGAAAATAAATAAGTCCATGTATTGAATTAGTGGTTTATTGAAATGTCATAATAAGTTTTCTTTGCCATGGGTACTAAATGAATAGGGGAAAGGGACTAGCAGCCTTTGAAGTTTGACGTGAATTCACGAAATGGACAAACGAGATGGATGAACGAATTTTGAATTCAATGATAGATGAAGCTCTAGTGGGAGACAAAGTTGATAGCAGTTGGATAACACAGGCATACAATAATATAGTGAATAATCTTCATCAATATGGGTTTATCGGTCTTAGCTAAAATAATGTTAGGAATAGGCAAAAAGTCTAGAAAGAGAAGTGGCGTGAAGTGCACAACTTATTTTGTTCCATTAGTGGATTTGCATGGAACAACATTTCAAAGGTTTTTGAAGCAGAGGATGAAGTTTGAGATGAGCTCATCAAGGTAATTTAAAAACATAAGGGAAACCATGTTATAGTACATTTTCATATCGGTCTCACCATTATTCATGATTACCTTTGTTCAAATTCGATCAACACAAAGCGATTTATGTGAATGTCATCACATCTTTGCCTTAATAAATTATATAGTATGATGGTTGGTTGCGTTGATTAGGTTGTTTGTGTTAAACAATTTTGTTGTATATTTGTATGGAACAATATTTGGAACTTAATTATCTTACGAAAAACATTTGCATTGTATGTTTAAGCTTATTGTTTTGTTTGGCTTTATCTTTATAGTTTGTGACTAATTATTTTGTTAATGAATTTGAAGTTTCATCCTAATGGCATCTTCATCATGAAAGTATAGAGATAAAGTTCGCAAGGGAAAACAGGTCGCAGTAGATGAAGATCCTCTCCAACCAAAGAAACCTTTAGTGGAAGACGTCCTAAATCAAACACAATTCTTTAGCAGTATTCATCAAATGGAACAATATGGAGCACACTATTATCATAGAAGAATTATAGAGCCTAAAATAATGAACTTTGAATCATTTATCGATTTCGGTCTTTATTTCCATCAACACATTCTCTTTCAAGGACTATCAAACTATGTCGCCTTATCCTATCTATACTTTCTGGATCTAATTAATGTCTTCTACTCAAACCTACAAATCTCGATCAATGGTTATCTAATAAATGAAGTGGATAAAAAAAAATTAGGCTCAAACCTATTGATTTGTTTAAATATGTCATCTGAAATATCAAGGTCGAAAGTTATCATTGTTAGAGGTACCAGAAGACCTTCACTATGACCATGACATGGCATTGGCTTCCATGCTCAAACAGGGCAGTCTTTTTAAACTTGTTAAAACCTTCGGTGCTTTAAACATAAATGATAGACTACTATAATATGTGTTAATGATTTTTTGACACCATAACTTACTAATTCAACAGACGTTTTACAAGATGACATATTCATGATATGGACTCTACAAGATGACATCTTAGTTAATTGGCCACATGTCATCATGCAAAACATGTTTAAGTGCAGGGCTACTGAATTGGGTCTTCCATACCAAATTTTGATCACTACAATCATGCAATGTGTTGTAGTAGACCTTTCTGTGGATGTAGCACGAGTATATCATTAAGACATCATTTTTATGTAAATTATTTGAAGAAGTTGAATATAGTTCATGTGAATGGTGTATGGCAATACCATCGTCTCCCAAATGATGATGACCCACAACCAATAGCTGAAAGTCCCATTGATGAAGACACTGATGAAGGAGACCACTATTATAATGACATTTTGCAACAATCTCCCCAATCAACAAAGCATGAACTTTTAACTAAAATAGGGGCGGAGTCCAACAATTACAAGTTAATTTACAAGTTCATTTTCAGTATATTTTATAGTATAGTTTTTTCATCAAGGTAACTGAAAACTTTTCATGTCTATGTGTTCAATTTAGATGAACTCAACAATAAGGGATTTACTAAAGGAAGCAAATAATTTGAATAGAATATTAGTTGCCATTCTTTACCACTAACAGGTAGCTCTTCAAATGAGAAATGATCTCATTACTTAGTCAAATAACATGATTCATCAAAACCCTTCATTTTAATACACGAAAGAGCATATTTTTGAGAAGTTATCAAGTATGAACATTCAAGATGACAACTTATTTAGACAATGTTACGACTTTCTTTGTTCACACCCATTACATACTAGACATACTAGACATATTATGAAGATACCGATACAATATCATATGAATAGGTTACTTTCTTATATCAATAAAAGAGGTTAACTTTCATATATGTTTTATGATGTCCTCTCTTTTCATGTACCGACATGATATGTGTTTCACTATTTCGAGTTTACTTTATTCATTATATACCAGAAACAAAATTCTCTTTCTTCTTCAATTTACCAATTTTTTTCACACTTTTATACATTTTACGTTGTCTTTACCGCTGAGCAAACTTTTAAAATTAATCACGTATAACTTAATTAATTATATTCTAATTTGAATCTTTAATAAAAATTTCAATTTTTATTACAATAAATCAATAACTTTTTAATTAATTTGGAAAAGAAAAATAAATAGTGCATGTTAACATATTTTCCACATGAAAACCAAAAAATAATTAAAATTTTAATTCCACTCATAAAAAAACTTTCATTATAACTGTTAATTTTCTAATTTTATTAATTTCTTTTACAATTTATTAAATAATAATTATTAAATTTTAATATTTTTAATTCATCCAATAATCATTTAAATTTCTTTTATCATTAAATATGTTTTAGTAATCTTTAAGTTCTATTTATTCAAATTTCTTTTTTTAATTTATAATATCACTCAAATCACTACTAACTTCCATAAAATTTATTTTTAATTTTATCTTCTAAATATATCTAAAAGATGACACATATTCATGAACTCAAATTTAAATTTAATTCGATCCATGCTCGGACCTTTTCCAAATACATCTTATCCATGCTCGGACCTTTTCCAAATACATCTTTTCATAAGAAAACATCCTTTCTAATTCATTTATCTTTTTTAACTCTTCCTTCTGTTTAAAGTTATAGGGTATCAGTAAAAAAGAAATGAACTGAGAAGAGTTCCAAAAGTTATGGAAGTGAGTGAATAAATAGGCACCGACAAGAATTGGGGGGACAAAAAAACATATAATAACCAACAGTGACAGTGGAAGTGAAGTGATGGTTTTGGAGTTTGATGCACATTTTGTGGATCTATGATCGATGATGTTTGTCACATTCAGGAGCTATGTACCAATGAAACTGTTTTTTCCCACAAAACTTAGCCTAGCTAGTAAAGTAGAAAATAGAAGAAATAATGAGAGTTAACAGTCTGAAATTATTTGTCATTATTTCAATAATAGTACTAAAACGATTTCAACGTAAATTTTGTTTGTGGTTATTCCAACAGCTATTTCTCGGCAACTTGATTATAAAAGCCACAAAAAAAATCCTTCTTTCTTATTTCTTCTTTCAATTAAACAATGAAAACTGGGTTGCTTTCACCTTCTCTTGTAACAAAGTATAATTTTATGGCATCATGCTATTTGTCGTTAATAATTTTATTAATCGAGTTTCATGTTATAAGAATCATATTTTTTTAACACTTTTTCTCAAACATTTCTCTATGTCTTATCTCTAGATCTTGAACTCCATACTTCATCTATTTAAACGGAGTATGTCATGTTGAAAATATTTACCATAGTTTTAAAAAATAAATAAATAAAATGAAATTAAACTATTACTCATGTTTTAATAGACTATTAATTTTACGGACAAATGCTATTTATGGGTAAACAATTTTTAACTTTATTATATTTATTTTGTTTAAATCAGATTTATTATCATTGACTCTTTAGTCTCTCTTTTCTACCTATAAATACCACTTATATGCATGGTAAAAAAACAACAAAAAAACACTACCCCTCGTACAAAAGTGTTTTGTGTTTCTCTATATTTTCTTTTAAAATAGTAGTGTTCATAAGGTTCAGAGATCTTCGCTGCACTCAATCGATCTGACGGGTTTGACTTTATGAATCTTTTGTTAACCATATCTATGTCTTATTTTATTGTTATATAATTGTTATTATTTATTTTGATTAATATTTTTCTAACATACGCCATAGAGATGGTTGACATTTAAGTATATCATATTAACAAATTGGTATTATAGGTTAGCAACTGACAATATGTGTTTGAAATGGTTCTTTACGATGCTTTAGCTGTTGACAAGGGATTTCTCTATGTGAGACAATTAATGGTTCAAACTAGTGCCTCTTGAGCTAAGATAGAGTTATGTTATGATATTATAAAGTATATTAAGTGATGAATAGCTAAGGAAGAGTAAAATTGAACACTTAACACGCATAGAAAAATTTTAAATATCTATTATTGCGTCGGGTGCCCATGTTGTATCATTGGGCGCCAATCAAACAATTCTTCATCGACTTAATTGCGTTAGGCACAATGGCAGATTTTTATCAATAATTTTGGAGAAACAAAAATAATATACTCAATATATATATATATATATATATATATATATATATATATATATATATATATATATATATTCAATCAATCATTAATAAAGCAAAAATAAATAATTGAATCATTCACATCATGCTAAGTAAAGAAGTTGAATTTGTGTTGTATTAATCTTCACATGTAACTTCCTTTTTATCACTTTTAAAAAATGAATCTATTTTTTTTCATAAGTATACGTATTTTTAAAAAAAATTTCAAGATAAAACATAAACTATTGCAGTCTAATTAAATATTTATAGACGTAATTATTAAAATAAAAATTTACGATAATCAACTCACAATTAAAATCAGATTATGAAAAGACGCATAATATTAAGTTTTTATTTTAAGTCGAATAGAACATGTAAGAAATGAGAGAAAAAATAATAAATTTGTATTTAACTTCCTTTTTTTTTTCATAAACAAAAATGAACATGGACAAGAGGGTACCCAACGTCGGGAGCCATTATGTTTTTCTATGTTGAGTCATATTGGGAAAGTTGAGATACCCATTTTGTTAACCGATGGATCAAACTAATATTTTGACAACTCGTCCTAGACACATCATTCTTCACTTTTCGCCATTTAGGTGTACTTAATGTAAATGTTGTATTTGAATATTATGCAAACTTAAAAAATGAGGTCTTTTATTTAAAATTTATTTTTCAAACTTTTTTCTATGCAAAAAATGAGGCCTTTGAACATAATTTGATGAAGGAAAGTTCCTAGAATATATATCGTTAGGAAAATCTATATCATTGATATTAATAGAACCCTTTTCTACCAATCTCCCAAACATATATCAATATTCTTCCATTTGTTTGGATCTTTTATATATATATATATATATATATATATATATATATATATATATATATATATATATATATATAGAATATAATCAATCTCCTCCTCGTGATCATGGATTTAAGAATCAAAATTATCCTCATCACTAACTGCTTTTTTGTCTATTGTTGCTTTCACATATACCTATATTGTTATCATCTTTTTCATTCAAAGAGCACTCACCTGTATTATCTAATTCATTTTTTTATCTATTTTTGTAAATTTATTCATAGATCCTTTCATGATGTAATTAAAGTCTCAATTCTTCTCTTCTTCTCAATTTTTGAATAGTCTGATTCAAATTTTCTAATTGACATATGTTTATATTTTTATATAAAATAAAAAATTATAATATATAAAACATTACTAAAGACAACTATATAAAACGAATGAGTTAATACAATAAAACATGGTTATGGTTGTCAGGAAATTAAACTTGATAGATAGTCGAATTGTAGTGTCTTAAAGTCTCAAGTCTCTTTCTCCTTCTTAAGTCTCAACTTTTTCACAAACCTGAAAAAAAATTAGGGAAAAATATGTTTTTGGTCCCTGAAGTTTGACCAAAAATTGCAAATGGTCCCTCACCGAAACTTTCTCACCGTATGGTCCTCATAGTTTTAAAATGAGTGTTATTGGTCCTTCTGTTAGGACGGCGTTACAAAAAATGGTGAGTGGCAAACGGCGTTCCACCTCAGCATGTCAGATGTTGACACGTCTTCACGTAGATCGTTGACACGTGTCATTTAAATTTTTTTTTTTAAATCACTGATATATCAAAACGCACGTTTAACTTGAATTTTTAACCTATATTTCTTTCCCCTTGTTTTACCTCCCTGCTTGAATTGGAAGACCAGCACCAGAAGAGAGAATCACGATGACCAGCGTGCGACAGGATCCAAATCGTAATTGATTAACCGTGAAGTGGAATAGAGATTCGAAGTTGCAGTGGAAGTGAAAGGTGGGATTAGGGTTTGTATATTTTTTGTTTAAGCTTTCCCAATATGAAGAGGAGTTATGGATCCAAGTGTTCGACAACTTCATCTTCATCTTCTCAAATTCGAAGTTCTGAATCTGTGCCAAGAATTTGCGGATGTGGGGAAACTTTGTTGCTTTTGAAAGCAACTACCCAGAAAAACAATGGGAGATTTTTTTGGAGATGTAAAAACTGGGCTGTAAGTAAGAAAGTCATTTTGAGTGTTCAGGGTTTTGATTTGGGATAAATATTTTTGTTGAATTGATTTTTTTTTTTCACTGCAGAATGACAGAAATTGTAGGTTCTTCCAATGGGCTGATGAAGTTGAACCTGAAAAGGAAGTAACAATAGAGAAAAACGAGGAGGACAGTGTTTGTGTTAATGAAAGAATGCTTGTAGATGTGTTACAGAAGAATGCTAAGTTGAAGAAGAAGTTGATCGAAGAGAGAAAAATGGGTCAATTGAAGATGTGTGCATTCCTTGTATCATGGGCATTCACTGTTATGTTTTGTGTTTTTTTTGTGATGAAGATCAACTGTAACGGGTACGGGTAGTGTGTAGGAAGATGTTATGAAGTATTGGTCATTTGCTGTTAAATTAAGATGTCTGCAGGCATTGTGATATAACTTAAAATTGTTACTAGACCGTTATTAGTAGTTCTTTTTAGAGATTATTAGTAGTTAATTGTTATGAACCTGTGTGTTATTTGAACCTGTGGTATAAATCTCATGTATAGAGATTAATACATGAAAACGCTTACAGAATGAACTAACTATATTTTTTTGCAATTCGAAACAACATCAGTAGTCATAAAGATAAAGATATTACAAAACAAGTAATTTAGTCATAAAGGTAACAAGTGGTCCAAACAACTTGACCATATTTGTCTGATAAAGTGCACACAAAAGCTGATTCATAGCTGGCTATAACATAATAATACTTGCCCCAAAACACAGCTTCCAAAAATACAATTAAAATTAACCAGCACTGTCATTGAAACAACAAAAGCACACACTTCTGAATGTTTGTCACATGCGCTGTCAACTTGGGTTGCTAGAACTTGCTTGGGAACCTAAAACCACAGTGGCTGCCACTCCTTTATTAGGCCTTCGCCCTCCCCTTGTAGTTGGTGGTTGTGATGTGCTCCCTGTGGTAGATCTGAACTTGTTGCTTCGTCTCGCTGCAGATGCACTGGGGGTACTTTCACTTCCAGCATTGCTCTTCTTTTGATGTCCTTTCCCCTGTAAGTAAGATGCAAGAATGAAGTTAAATGGTTGTAATTTAACTCTAAATTTTTGTAAATTATGGTGCAGAGATTACCTTCTGTTTTTTTGTAGTTCTACAACCTCTGATATTGTGGCCGTATTGGTTACACTTACTGCACTTCATCTTCACTGGTTTTTTCCCTGCTTTAGAGTGACTAACATTTTCATCAGCCTCTCTTCTTCTTAGTTTCTTGGGCCTCCCTGGAGGAGCTTTGTATGTAGGAGGCAGTAGTGGAGTTGCATTTGTCTTTGGCCATAATTGTTGTCCATTAATAGGTGAAATATGAGGCCCATAACAAGCTTCATATGCCTCTCTTTTATAAAATCGATGGACATAGTCTTCAGGTTGTTCTAACTTGTAGTTAATAGCGGCAATGGCATGTCTACATGGAATGCCTACTAAGTCCCAAAAATAACAAGAACACCTATGATTTGTAAGATCAACAACAAACTTCTCCATAGTAAATCCTTGAGTAACTTCAAAAATTGCATCACCACTCCAAACAGCAATCCAATTGCCACTCTTCTCCACTTCCCTATCTAGCCTTTTACTTGGTTTAGGCATAACAGCCCCAGGATATGCAGCAAACTTTTCTCTTAAAGTAGCAAATCTAGTCATCAAGTATGATCTAATCCATTCCATCATGGTAATAATAGGTTTATCCCTAGCTAAAAGTATTGTGCTGTTAAAAGATTCTGATAAGTTGTTCATAAGCACATCACACCTAGGGTATACACTAAATGCATGCTTACACCAGGAATGTCGTGGAATAGCAACTAACCACTCATATGCAGCAAGGTTGACCTTCTTCAACTCTTCCATTAATGAAACCTTTCTGGCACCCCTCTAAACACATATAAAAAGACCCAAAACGTGGCTGCAGGGTGGGTAGGGGATGATTAATTTTTATCTTGCATGTTGTACCAGTAGACACTCTTTTCAACTCTGCAACATAGTCATACAGCAAGCTATATTGCTTCTCCCCATCCCCTTCTACAATGTCCATGGCAATTTGTTTTCCTTTCATAGCCCTCCACCTACTAATCCCAACACTGTAAGTCTTCTTTATGTCATCTACAATTTCATTTGCAGTCATCTTGCCCACATTTCTGTACTTGTCAGCAACAACTTTTGAAACCCAATCTTTGTTCGCATTCCTATTCGCAAATACCCTCCCACAACTATGTGAATCAACCTATGTTTTGACCCGAAATGTGTGGCTGCCTCCAACTTTACTACACAGGATCAAAAAACCACATTTCTTCTTACAAATAGCCCTAACTCTAACATCATCATTTTTAAGAAATATTACCTCTCTCCCATTCAATACAGAATACTCCTTTAAAGCTTGTTTAAACTCTTTAAGGGAACAAAACTCCATTCCTAGACAGAATTTGAAATCTCTTCCCACGTCATCAACTTTGAACATTGGGTACTTATGCACTTGCTCCCCTTCACAGTCCACATCGCTTTGTAATTCATCTGTGCTATATGTTGCATCCATGTCATGATTTCCACCAAATTGGGGTGTTTCAAAACCACCAGCACTTGCACTAGCTGAATGCTTCCTTTTTCTCCTACTCTTTCTCATATTAGACCACCTTTGAAGAACATCTGTTATGTTCCTGCGTGGTGTATCACTGCATCCAAAACCATCATCACTGTCTCTATGAAGTTCTTCTTCACTTTCGTCCAACACTTCATATCCATTATCAACTGCACTATCATCACCACTTTGCACATCCACATCTGCAGCTACACTTGCCTCATGCTCAGCAGCAACCACATTTCCATCATCCACAGCAGCAGCAGCCACATTTCCATCATCCACAGCAGCAACATTTGACTCAGCTTGTCCGTGAGCATCAACAGCAGCTCCACCATGCCCACCATTATCATTAACAGCAGCAGCAGCTCCACCATGTCCACCATTATCATTAACAGCAGCAGTAGCAGCTCCACCATGCCCACCATTATCATTAGCAGTAGCTTCATCCTGACCACCATTATCATCAACAACAACAGCTTCATCCTGACCACCCTTATCATCAACAACAACAGCTTCAATAAACTCAATTGGCTCAGCAGTACTAACAACATGTTCTACGTAAATCTGGACCTCTTCTTTTCTGCTTTCAGCATAGCCAGACAAATCCAATGCATCTTTATCTGTTACCAGAGGCCTCAAATCTCTGTCCATCCTACCTCTTTTAAGCTTCCACCACAATTTCACCATTCCGTCATATTTAAATTCATCCTTTAAGATGGACAGTGCCTCGAAATATGACCACCTATCAGCATCCAGGCCATGGACCACATGTTCTTCCCCTCCCTTGTATCTCAGAAACCTTCCTTTAAATGCCTCGAATTTCCCCATGTGGTAAAACGCAATCGAAAAACCCATCTCTGAAAAATGAAAGAAATAAAAACCCTAAATGCACGAAAATAAACAGAAATGGCAACCAACACAAACCATAGCTAAATCAGAAAACAACAACGTTCATGAATCAAATAAAACCAAAGAAAACGCATCGCTCAAATGAATAAACCCATACCTTCGACTTCGTCTTCACCACGGGATAAGGGACGAAATGCCCTTCGACAACAACCTTTCCCACTCGACTCAAGAACCACACGAAACCCCCTTTCTCTGCAACCTAGAACCAATTTCTCTCGAGCGCGTTGAAGATTCTTCTCCCTCACGGTGGTCGTCGCGACTGTGGTGCTCCAATTTTTACTTAGGTAAAGTGTTGCTCGCGTTTAACTTAGGTCGCCACTGTGCTGCTCCAGATTTTCACTTTTACTTCACTCATTCAAGTTAAACGTGCGTTTTGATATATCAGTGATTTAAAAAAAAAAATTTAAATGACACGTGTCAACGATCTACGTGAAGACGTGTCAACATCTGACATGCTGAGGTGGAACGTCGTTTGCCACTCACCATTTTTTGTAACGCCGTCCTAACAGAAGGACCAATAACACTCATTTTAAAACTATGAGGACCATACGGTGAGAAAGTTTCGGTGAGGGACCATTTGCAATTTTTGGTCAAACTTCAGGGACGAAAAACATATTTTTCCCAAAAAATTATTGTTCTTCTCATCTCATAGTAAGTCTTTTTTTCCCTAAATTTGAATAATCTTTCTACATAAAACTCAACTTTGAATTATTCTCAAACTAATAGGTTATCCACCAAAAAAAAATACTAAACCTTTATCTAATTAATAGTTTTGTAGAAAAGTTTTAGTTTCTCGTCAAGATATATGCAAAAAAAAAAAACTCTCGAAATCTGTAAATTTAAAAGTACGAAAAAACAAAACTATGTAAAAGAAACACATTCCTAATTCTAATACAAATCCAACAAAAGCAACACAAATAGAAAGAAAAATTATACTAACCAGAAATGAGGATGAAAAGATTGGTACATATGCGCAACATGTGATTCAAGGAATGTAATATGCCAAAACCCTATCAAAAGGACTCTAGAATAGAAGAAAGCAAGGGAGAGACAAGAGAAGGCACATAGAGATAAAAGAAGAAAATAGAATAAAGACCGATTATAAGAAAATAAAGATAACTAATTATTCTTTTTTTTTTGTAAACAAAATTAAAATTTACTAAAAAAAGGTTTTAACTTATTAAATATCATTTTCATTACCAATAAAAATTAACAGACACTAATAATAATTTAATTTATTTCTCAAACATAAACCTATAATTAATTTAATAGAGCTATATTAGTAGTAAAATATTCCTTTTTAGGCTTTTTTTCTTAGACATGATTTTATAATTAATTTAATAAAGGTATATTAATACTAAAAAACTTTTTTGAGGCCTTTTTCTTAAATATAATATTATAATTAATTCAATAGAGAGATACCACTAGCAAAAAAAATTTGAGGCCTTCTTTCTTTGGAGGCCTAAAACGAGTATTTTACTTGTTTTACCTTTGAGCCGGCTCTAATTATGCTAATGCAATAAAAAATAAATGATGAATTATTAACATTTAAATTGAAATAAATAATAGGTGATTGATGTAATGAGATGAGTTTAGATTAAGATAAATTATATGTATGATATGGTGTGATGATTTAAGATTATATGAGAATGTGATGAATGAGTTATATGTGATATGTTGTTCTGTGGCTATTTTCTTGTGAGTGTGTTTAGTATCTTGGTAATGTTTATTGTGAATTAGATGTATATATGTGAATGAATGTTTGTGATGTTTAATGTTGAATGAAATGATAAGATTGGGTTGTGATGTGATGAGTGTGGAATGTGTTTCAAGGGAGAAAGAATTTTACTCTAGTATTAGGTGTATTGAGTAGGGACTCATGGGAGATTATTCAAACTTTATTTGGTATTCTAACTCACATAGAGTAAGATATCTAATTAGTTAGAGTCAATGGAGTTTCCGTGACAGGAATTAGTTCTAAATGGGCCTTTTTTGGTTACCATAGGTGAATTGACTTATCATACAAGAAGGCTAGGTAGAGCCATGATTTTATAAGCCAAAATGCTATTGGGATCTTTATGATAGGTGTAGAATCTATGAGGTTTGATTCAATACACAAAATCTTCTAGAGGTAGTTATTGAAGTTTGTCTACATAATGGTTTATGATCGAATGAGTATAGTTGTTGTATATGTATATAGTTTTGTATTGTATAAAAGCTAAAAGTTAATAGATAAAATTACAAAAAAAAAAGTTACTAAATATAAAAAACAAAGACACACCTGGTGGGACTCGAACCCACAATCGTTTGATTAGAAGTCAAACGCCTTATCTATTAGGCCACAGGTGCTTAATCATTAATAATTTTAGAGATCCTCCATTTGTTGAAAAGATTATATATTTTTGAAAAATGTATCATTGAGTTTTTAGAGAAGAATTGTACTACATTATATATTTTAATGTGATGGTCTATTGCTTCATTAATAAAGTATTATAATAAAAAAGTTATTAAATCTAAAAATAAGAACACACCTGGTGGGACTCAAACCCACAATCGTTTGATTAGAAGTCAAACGCCTTATCCATTAGACCACAAGTGCTTAATCATTAATAATTTTATGTTTTACAAATATGATATAGATCCTCCATTTGTATATTATATGTTCGATTTGATGGACTATAAATATAAAAAGAAGAACACGCCTGATGGGACTCGAACCCAAAATCGTTTGATTAGAAGTCAAACGCCTTATCCATTAGGCCACAAGCGCTTAATCATTAATAATTTTATGTTTTACAATTATGATATAGATCCTCCATTTGTTGAAAAGATTATATATTTTTGAAAAATGTATCATTGAGTTTTTAGAGAAGAATTGTACTACATAATATATTTTAATGTGATGGTCTATTGCTTCATTAATAAAGTATTATAATAAAAAAGTTATTAAATCTAAAAATAAGAACACACCCATAATTTTATGTTTTACAAATATGATATAGATCCTCCATTTGTTGAAAACCATTATATCTTTCTGACAAAATGTAAATACATATTATATGTTCGATTGGATGGACTATAAATACAAAAAGAAGAACACGCCTGGTGGGACTCGAACCCACAATCGTATGATTAGAAGTCAAACGCCTTATCCATTAGGCCAAAAGCGCTTAATCATTAATAATTTTATGTTTTACAAATATGATATAGATCCTCCATTTGTTGAAAAACATTATATCTTTCTGACAAAATGTAAATACATATTATATGTTCGATTGGATGGACTATAAATACAAAAAGAAGAACATGCCTGGTGGGACTCGAACCCACAATCGTATGATTAGAAGTCAAACGCCTTATCCATTAGGCCAAAAGCGCTTAATCATTAATAATTTTATGTTTTACAATTATGATATAGATCCTCCATTTGTTGAAAAACATTTTATCTTTCTGACAAAACATATCATTAAGTTTTAGAGAAGGACTGTAAATACATATTATATGTTCTATATGTGATGGACTATAACCACAAGATATGATTTCTCACATAATATGGACTAATGCTCATTTTCATCTTTTCTTCACACATGGTAATAATCAATATTAATATTTTGTAGATAATGAACATTTTTCGTAGGTAATTTGAATTTATCTACGAATTACCTACGAAGTAAATTTCGTAGGTATTAAGTTGGTAGGTAACTTTATCTACGAATATGAGTTTCGTAGATAACTTACCTACAACCATTATCTACGAAATCGGGATGTCCATAATTATCTACGAAAATATTCGTCGAAAAGTTTCTCATCCAGGAGTCGAGTTACCTACAAAATATTTCGTAGATTACCTATGAAAAATTTTATAGATAACTTATCTACGAAAATTTCGTAGATAATTTACCTACGAAAATTTTCGTAGATAACTTAAATATAAAAAAATCAAAAATAAATCTTTGAACATATAGCTTAACAACAACCAAAATAAAATAACAGGTTCAAAATCACCGTATGAAAAAATCACCAACAAAATAAGTAGACTTAGAAAAATATAAAAGGGTAAAAAAAGTATATAACTTGAAAAAGAGAGCATTTCGTTTCCCTACAAAAATCTGCCACAAACCATGATATTAATTGCTAGAACTAAACAAATTTTATCTAGTAACTAAACCACAAGTGAATCTCACAATATTCATGTCCATAATGATTTAGTAAACTAGAATACAAATAAATAAGACCATAGGGTTCATATTGATATTATAGTCCTTAAAAGCACCTAACTGTGGAGGAGACTTGTTATCACTCCTAAATCGCTTCTGAAGCTGAAGAGAGAAACAGAGAAATCACCATTCCATAATTCAAGCATCAACAAGAGAACAATTAAATTTAATTTAATTTCAAAAAATAAAAATAAAATAAAAAACCTGATTAAGATTGAGTG
>Ga0214545_1005397_pt1 | contig 23160 bp, 7 predicted proteins | sample CNSS4metaG_FD_160064 | JGI IMG/M metagenome (GOLD analysis project Ga0214545, IMG submission 160064) | Root nodule microbial communities from cowpea collected in UCLA plant growth center, Los Angeles, California, USA - CNSS4 | ecosystem: Host-associated > Plants > Roots > Nodule | place: USA...
AAATTTTCATAAAAATAAAAAAAAAAAAAAAAAAAAACTTCAACAATGCAAATAAATGTCTTCGTCATTGTCTAAGTTGACAATATAATAATAAATGAAGAAAAAAAAAGCACAATAATGCAAAAAACCTAGTAACTATTTTCTGAAGCTAGGCCTATTGATTAGAGAGAACTCACTGCCAATGGAGTTCTGTGTCTTACAGCCAACCACTAGGGGACTTGCACTACCGCTCAGTATGGACAAGTAAGCAAGGGGCTTATACACACTGGCAATGGTAAACCAAGCTATGGTGCTGGTGCAACTTATGAGGAGAACCAACACTCGCAAGCCAGGCCGATAAGAGGGAGAGACTCTTATGTAAATTAGAGTTCATGTTTCACACTTACAGCTCATTTAAGACTCAGATATTAGTTTCACAAACTCAGGCAAGTATAATGAGAGCCATCACGAATGCTGTTAAATGAATTAACCTCATTGGAAGCCCGACCAACAAAATATCTAAACTTGTACATATTTGCCCTCAGCAAACATAATATGATACAACATTTTCATGCCTGTTTTTTAGGGAGTCATATTTAAGAACCCATAGAAGGAAGGAGGAATTTCAACTCTGATCTATTTATCAGAAGTCATGAGAAATAATGACAAGCAAGCTCTAAATTCTACGAGAAAATGGATTAGATGGCACACATGCCTCTAGTTCGTGGATGATTGCTGCTGTACGCCAACCTGCCTTTGATGGCCCTCTCAAGTCGCTAAATAGATGATCTCCAAAATATATCACCTAATTAAAAATGTGAATATTAGGATTTTAGGGACTCCATGTGAAAGAATATTTATGTCAAATTCCGTATTTGCTTTATAATTAACAATTATCGTAAATTCATGTAAGTAAATGGAAATATTGCATACAATGGTTTATTATCAGACATCAAATAAAGCATACCTCTGGGCCGTTCCACTTGGTTATTTTGAGAAAGGATTTCAGGCATCCATGATAATAAATTTTACCGGGAAGAAATTTATCAACCTTGGTAAAAGTTAATGTGTCCTTCTCCGTGTCGTAACAACTGCGTGAAAGAGCATGTTTCAGGACCTTTGCAAAGAATTCAAAATTTAAGAATATAAATTCAAAGAGATAATAATGGAATTAAATAATTAGCAAAAAATGATTCTGAAAAGAAAATATCCACGTTAGCTACACTACCTGTCAGAAAAATTATTTGTTTCTACTAGTCCTTCAATCACTTAATCCTAATGAAAGCCACATTTAAATGATCTCGTCCCGAAATCAATTTTATTATGTTCTTAATAAAAATAAATAAGTCTATAGCACAATGTGACTCCCAAGTATCCCTTACTAAAAAATAGACCAGAATCAGAATAAGAAAAATTAAGTTAGAAAAGAAAACAAGCACCATATCACATATGATAAAATTACATGTAAGGGATACAAACCGGAATGGATGCTCAGATGTATAAAATTGCGGTTTATTGGCGTTAGCAATCACAACATCAAACAGTTCCGTCCAGGAGTCTCTACAATCCATAGAATCCTAATCAAAATTCAAGAATGAACTCAAGGAAATTATGTCCAGAAATGATAAGTGCTAAATAATCATGAACCACAAAAATTACATTTAAAAAAAAGTAGGGAACTTTCAAAATAACAATTTAAGAGACCTGACTGTCAGTGTCAGTGTCAACTATCTAAGTAATACGTGTGCTATACCATAACTCCACCATACACCTTCCCTTCCCTATAGAAAAGTTCAGGGCAAGTCTATAGTATATTCCATATTCTCGTTCATGAGCACAGGTAGATTTCAGAACACGATAATTTTACTCAAAAACACTAAAGGATTAAGAGTGAGATAATTGAAATTAGGTCATAGAGAGAAACCCAGGTTATAGTCAACGGCTACAACAAATGACATCGTGGACAAACGCAGAACTGATGTATGTGACCCTCATAACAAACTACAATTAAATGTAATTGGTTTTCCACATTTTAACCTGATAAAGCAAAATCTACTAATAAACGTGAGCACCATGCTAAGGTTTGTGGATATATATGCCTTACAATAAAGTAGAATACCATAACTCCTTTATCCTCCACAACATTCTGACGTAATTTGATATATATCTTCACAAGTTACTAAAATGAAGTAGTGCACGCAATCAGCAAGAAAACTGAAAAGTACAGAGGATTTCCATTCCAGATTCCGTCATCATGTCAATGTAAATTACATTAATCATAATAACTGACCACATTCATTATTCTACCAATACTGTTTTTGCATTCTTTGAATAATAGTTTGCAACAGGATGAAAGAAAAAAACGCATATGTATTTTAGAGATGGAGCTTTTGAAGCTGTTGAATCAATTGAACCATGTGATTTTCATGTGTGTCGACAATAATTGGGCAACATCTCTTTCCGCAAAAGAAACAAATACTAAACAGCAAGTGGTAAAGTGGGAGTGAAGTCATAATAAAAATTCCTAGGTTTTGTTAGAAATAGAAGCCTTTACTGTTTATTATCCTTCAACGTATGTTAGAAACTTGTGATACTTGAATAGTTCTCTTGAAAAGTAGTACGTATTTATTATCTTTGTAACCATTCCTATCGTAAATAAATCAATATTCTAAGTGAAAAATACACTTAAGCACATTCAGGAAATTTCTTTTCTCATTTTCTCATATCCTATCGTAATTAATCATTTGGTACCTATAGTTACAAAAATATTTCCTTCTAGTCCTTATCCTTGAAAATATCCTCGTTTAGTCCTTATACATATAACTTTTAATACCTTTTAGTCCTCTCTATATAGACTAAAAGGGATTAAAATGATATGTGTGTAGAGACTACACTAAAAGGTGATTTTTTAAGAATAGGAAGGAAAAGTTTTATAACTATAGAGACCAGATAAGTAATTACACCAGAACACAAAATGCATGATATAGTTTCTTTTCTATCAAATACCTCTAACATAAAACGCATTCCTCCATCCACAAAGTAATAAGGAGAATTAGTCAACAAGAAAAGCTTCTTCCCCCGCTCCCTTAGCATCTTAAGAAAATGCAATATCTTTCCCTGAAATATTCATCACAGGAAAAAGAAAAAGCTACAAAGTCTCAATAGGAGAATAAAATAATTCAATCTGATAATAAGACAACACGAAAAAACAATGTCTACCTTGATAACAGATAGTACGACTGTCAAAATAAAACTTAAATGGATTAAGATAATAGACCCTGAGATAGCATTTTGCTCATATTATGACCACTTATTACAGCATCCATTGAACACATTCCTTCATACCAATTAAAGGAAATCAACAAAATGGTTGGAACTTACATTTTTCACCATGTATCTACGTGGATCAGATAGAATTCCTCGATGTACCAGGCCACTTCGATGGACATGCTCAATTGCACGAACAACATCCTCATATACATAGGAAGGATCAAATTCTAGCTTAGCATCAACAAAGTACTGCACTATATCTGCAAGAAGGCATGCCTACAGAGTAACAACGCAAACAATCAGTTCTCAGCCCTAGGATAGAAAGAGATTTCGTAAGTCAATAGACAGTCAAAGAAGAGGCAAATGAAATTGGAGGAGATTTTTTTAACTTTCAGTAGATTTTTCAAATTTCCAAGGGAATCAACTCCATAAAAGGAGCTTTCCCTTAAAATGTAAGTTCTATAGTTTCAAAAAATTGGCAACATAGTTCTTGCTTGGCGATAGTGGTATAGCTTAGCCTGACAGTCTAAGAGATGTGCTTTAGCTTTGTTTGGATACAGGAGTGAGAAAGGGGAGTGTTTGACCACTTCTGCCTTCTTGGAGGGTTCTTTTCTTAAGTAAAGACTCAAGTATCCATCTTTCTCTGTTTATCTCATGATGGGTGACACATACGTTTGTTATCTAAAATTCCTTGTTGAAGCTTATGATCGAAACATGCTGGAAATCCCACATCAACAAAAAATAAGGTAATATTTGAATATATATATATATATATATATATATATATATATATATATATATATGGCTGTATATTAAGAAGTAAACTTTAACCCTTACTTAACCTCACAAAACTGCACTCATCTATATATTGTAAATTGACTTTATCTCTAGTCGATATAGACTTCCAACACACATTCTCACACCAAAGCATATATATCTCAAGCGTAGGTCTAGACATTAATAGTGATCCTATAACAGGTGGAATAATAAACCCAACAAACAACAAACTTTGTTAGGATAGGCAACCCATGACCCTGATACCATGTTTACAACTCAATAGTCTCTTATGTGTACGGGAGACTTTGGTAGTTGTGTAGGTTTACAATTTTGTCCAAAAAAATTGCACTAGAAATGTTTGCAATCTTTTCCAAAAAATTCTATTTGCATTTTTAACTAGAAAAATTGCACATAAAGGTTTACAATTTTGCAAGAAAAATTATACGAAGATTTGCACTTTTTGCCAAAAAATTGCAATATTGATTAATAATATTTTGTTGACTATTTGTAGACATAGAGGTCTTGAGGTGTCTAATCACGTTAAATTTATGATGTACTTATATTTCTGCTAGTACTTGTGGATGTGCTTCCACTAGAAGATATTATTTTCCTATTGCTTGATTCCCTTGTCTATAAGTCGTTTTTGTAAGAGGCTATCCCTAATTAAGTTCTTTGGAGCTATGGAGCTATTATATATATATATATATATATATATATATATATATATATATATATATATATATATATATACACACGCCAATGTTGTGAAGTTGAGTTATGAACCCACGTACTAAGAAATCGTTTTTTTTACAAGGTAAACGTTTTTGTTTAGTCTTGTTCTTTCCTCTTTTCTCCTAACCATTCTTGGTTTCCTTCTGCTCTTGCTCTTTTGAGCTTGTGCACACCTCCTCCTTTAGCCATCAAAATTCATCATTCTTGCAACCAAGAACATCACCTAACAAACCAAACCTCAAGGCCAAACCTCATAAAGAATCAAAGCCTACTTTGTCTTTAAAGAACTTTTTTCCTCCTAAACTAAACTCAATCTTCTCGGCCTCCTTAGATTACCAACATCATACTTTCATAATTAAAATAATTTTCACCTTATGCTTTTGTTGCTTGGCCGAAATATCAAAGCAAGTTAGAATCCAAGAATCCTTCAAGTATTCAAGAAACATTATCCTAACCTCTCCCAATAGCTTCCACAACCTATGATTGTCCTTACCTCTAAGTACCAATCAAGAAATTCAACATAGCCGACAGCAACCTCTCCTTGAACCATCAAGAATCCAGCCAAACCATGTCCAACCAAGAAAACCTTCAATAACTCACGAAGATTCCCAACTGGTGCAAATTCTTACATCCAAGAAGGTTCTCTAAAGTCTTGAAGCTTGAATGGAAGATCCAACCCCACAAGAGTCTAAGAAGGTCTCTATCTATCACTTTGAGTGCAACAGTGAACAACATAATAATAAATGATCAATTAAAGAAGAAAGCGCAATTAGGATTGAATATACTTGGTCAAGTCTCATTAAGGGTGCGTGCAATTTGATAAACTTTTGAAAACGGTACTTCTGCTTTGATATTAGCTTATTGGAAAAGCAACTAAGCACCAAAACTATTTTTTTGGGTTTTTCCTTTTGTTTTTCAAAAATAAAAAATATCTAATCACCATACAAATATTTAAAAATTGTGCCCCGGTAGGAAGTAACTTTTTTTCGTACAAGATTTAGTTTTTCCCTACATCCTATGACTGCTTCATATGTTGTAGTGGCTCAAATTAAACACAGAAAGATACTACAGTATGGCCATTCTGGATGGCAGTCAATTATTTGTGCCCAATTTTATGACATGCATACACGGAATAATGATAATCTTCTTTGACATATGAATAAGAGTACAAACCTCACAGCATGATAGTTCACTTAGGTAAAGCTCTAATATTACACAATACAAAAGCAAAAGTTATTATTTATTAACAGTATAACAAGGAACTAACCTCACTAAAGCAGAAGAAATCCATCAAACCAACAAGTGATCGAGCTTGATCACGACCAATATGCCGAGTGCCATATATGTCATGTATTTCCCTTTGATCTAGCTGTAAAATTATTCAATAGAAAGAAATCGACGCAAAAAAAAAAAAAAAACTGTTACTGGCGCTATTTTAATTTATGTAAAAACAGACAAACCATGCTAACTGACGTTTGTCAAATAGAACTACCATTTAATCTGAACTCGTGCAATCTATAAAATAAAACTCAAAGTGCCAACTGTGTGTGAATTTTCAGAACCATGGAAACACTTCATAGAGTTTAAAACCAAGTAAGTTATAAAGAGGTGCATTCAACTGCCAATGAAACAAAACAAGGAGCTCCAAATACCTTCCGTCTACCATAGAAGCATTCATCCAGCTCAATCGAACCAAAGAAATCCAGCTTCATGAGGCACCCTTTTACCTTATCATAGTATAGGCCTCTAATGGGGAAAGTTGGATCATATTTAAAACTCAAGCAAACCTCCGGATACCTAAGCTGAAAGAAGCAACAAGACGAGTAAGCAAAGGAACCACAGCCATGAAAACACACAGCCAGAGCGGTTGTCAGAGCTAACCTCACCAACCAAATACTCCTTGGCAAGGTCATATATCAAAGTCTGCAAATGCGACGAGTAATGCGCCAAAGTGTAATCATAGTCGAACCCATAAACTTGCAATTTATCCAATCTCAAGTTCCTATTCACATATGTGCCTAATCAAATAACATAAGATTAAAAATAAATAAAAAATATAAAATAAAAACTATCAACATAATTCCGAAAAGAAATATTAAAGCAACAAACCTTTAGGATTCATTTTGGGCATTCTTCTGAGCGCATCAGGAATAGAGAGAAAACTCTGTTTGACGGCTTCGAATTCGCGACGGAGCGCGGATATCTCTTCCTCATCGGACTTCAGTAAACAATGTTGCGAAGATTCAACGACGCTGTAGCTTCGGGAGCTTCCCGAAAACCCTGAATTATACACGTCTCAGCAAAACGGTTTGTGACGCAGTCGTTAAGCGCGATTCGTTATTCATTTTTTTTCTATTTCTACTATTACAGAATAAAAAACACAAACAGGTAAAAGGCATAACAACTACTACTAGGTAAAAGTGAAGAAAAAAAGTGATGACAGGGAAAAGACCTTGGTGGAGTGGAGAACGTGAAAGCAGCGTCCCCTGTGAAGAATGAAAGAGAAGAATGAATGAGTGTGGTTGAAGGAAAATGAATGAGAGTAGTGTAGCGTCATACGTACGTGTATGGAGAAACAGAGAGGGAGACGGGTACGAATACGAAGAGAGGCCATTTGATTGTGCAGGGTTGAATCAAGATCGAGGAAGAAAAAGGAGATTTTGTATCCGTATTGGGAAAAGTATGTGTATGTGAATGTGAATGTGTATGGCCACAAACTGCGAAGAATCGTACCCTTGCTTTTACGCGCCCATTCCCAACGAATTTTAGTTTTTATACAACCACCATTGATCCTCTCCGGTTCCTAGAAACTCAAGTGTCCGGTTTAAACATCTCGCCGTTCATTTATGTTTTTATCTTTCATATCAAAGTGTCAAAATTAATATCGATTTAGATTTTATTTAGTGTCTGTGTAATTGTAGATGACCTTTTTCCTGCCACCAAAAATTAATTAAAAAGACAAGAAAAAAAAAAAGAATAATGATATTACGCACAACGGAGAAAAGAAAAATAAAGGAAAAAAACTGACAAATCATAATATAACTAATATTTTAGCAGGATCAGTAATTATTTGTTTGTTTATAATTATAATTATAATTCTACTTTAAAATTAACGTAGATTCTAACATTAAAAATTCTACTGTGTTTAAAAATTAAATATATAAACTATATTTATATTTGACAAACAATTTAAGTTATAGTGTGAAGTTGTTTTTAATATGAAATGAATACATAATTAAAAATAAATATAAATAAAAAATAAAGATAGTTTAAAATGAGTGGAGGAAATTCTTTTCACCTAATTATAAACAATGTGTATGTGATATCTCTTTTGATAAATAAAAAGTTAATAGTACTAAAAACTTTAGTTAAGAAACAAAATTTAAGAAATAAGTCGGGAGATTGAAATCGAGAATAACCACATGAAACAATGAAGATATTGAGCACAATATTAAGAATGGTTACACAGAGAATCAAAAGACAAAAGTCGAAATAAATGAGATAGATAAAGCTAGCATAGGAATGGAGATTGAAGAATGGTCTAGTACTAAAAATCAAATTGAGAAAGACGTTCACTATACAGATCTAAAGGTAAATTGTGCGAGATCGAAAAGACATTTACGACGTAACCACTATAAGCATGGCTTAGTAGTCATAACTGATGTAGAGGGGACGATTTTTAAACAATGAAGGCGACTTATGTAATTTTGTTTTGTTTTAGTTTAGCTTAACTTCAGAGAAAAAGGAGAAAACATTTAAATAAGTTGTTTATGTAAAAAATGTGACACAAATTATATTTACAAGTTAAACACTCTAAAAACGTCGTGAATAGGATAATGACAAATATAATGATTATTGCTACAAGTTGGATCATTACTTTTGTATATTTTTTTCATCAATTTTTTTTTTATCTTTGGTAATTTACTTTTTCTAATTTACTTTCTTACATTTTGTATTTCTGATATGTCAAATGTGACATCCAAAAGATTCAGTTTTTTCATAAAACTCTTTTCTTCTCTATAAATTTAGATCTTCCAAAAACTTTATTTTCTCTTCTAAAATTTTGAATCAGTTTCCATCCTTTTAGAAGAATCAACACTATTAGAGTAATATACGCGAAGAACCCTATTAAAACCCTCAGTCAAATTTTTTTAGTGGTGAGTTTGAAATTTCTACTCATTCTCTGAAAGCAATATGTGTTCCCTTGCATGCAAGCCTACGATTAATTTCATTCCACATCTTTCGTTCTTAATAAATTCTTATCTATTCATGATCCTAAAAAATTAGCCTTCATCCTTGGTCGGGCTTTGATATCGTAGATAGTGATTTTTCATGTGTCATGTTGTTTAGGTCAGGGGAGCGGAGTTAGATAAACAGTGAAGTTATTTTCATTCTTTTATAATCTATTTTATTTTTGGAAAGATATTAATTGATGGTATGATTGTTTTGATTGAATGTTGTTGAAAAAAAAAATAGAACTTCTTAAGAGAAGTATAAGTTTAATGCATAATATCTGTAGTGGTAATATTTTCCTTGGACTAGAGAAAGTTTAGAATTTGTGAGAGGAAGGGATTTTTGGGTTTGTATTGTGAAGTTCCTAAGTGGGGTGAAACTACCAGTGCTATTACATTATGAAATTGGTATGAAAGTAGTAATGTAAAAGTTATATAAGTAGAAACTTTATTAATTGAATGTGATTTTTATAATTGCATGACTAAGTGATTTCTTTGAGTTTGATGGTTTATGTCTCTGATGCGGTGAGGTGATTATACTTATGACTTTATTGTTATATGAAGGGTAAGGCTTAAAGAGAGTAGAAGCATAGAGAAATTGGTATATAAAGATATGAGAAATTGAATTATTAAGGAATATGAAGTTTATTGAGTATCTATTGTTGAGAAATTTATGAATTTATTTTGGCATTGTTTGATTTGAGTTGCATAGTAAGAATCTGTGACTTTGAAATTTTGTTTGATTGATAAGTTAATTAGGAACATGGATACATATGTTATCTTCTTTGGTAATTGATTACATGTCGAGCATAATTGATTGCACGCGCATGATTTTCAATAAATGTTTAGAATTTGAAGATTTTATGTTAGAGAAATCTATAATGATGCTTTCATACCTTGATTTGAAATGATGATTGGATTGAGTTGTCTGTTGATGAATGTTTGGTTGAGAAGTTTTGGTTGTGATATAATAGTTTAGATTAGTTATTTCCAACGAGGAGTTACTAGTATAGGGTTAGTCAAAGTGTATCGAAGAGAATTTATATGAGACTATCTTGACTTGGCATACTCAGGGAGGTAAATACTTAGGTGGTGAAAGTCGAAGGAAGCTTTACTTGGCATACTCAGGAAGCTAGCAATGTTAACTCTATCATGATTGGATGAGATAAGTGAGTTCCATTTGATAACAAGTTGTAAAAAAGAATGAGATTGTGGTAAGTATGACATGTGCAGAATCTCATGAGTCTATCTTATACACTAGTCTTCCAGAAGCATAGTCTATATTTATTTTGTTGTTGATTCTCTTTGGAATTATGTTTGTTTGAGCCATTGGGCTTAGTCATGTGGACTAATACATGTTAATTGAATTGATGAATGTGAACTAATTACATTTTTTGCTGATTCATGTAATGAAATGTATTGTTGAATGGGTTATTGGAATTAAGTAATGGAGTTGTATAAAGGGAAAAATAAAGAAAGACTAAGTTAAGGATTGATTTCTAGCAAAGATTTGTTTTGATAATCTTTATTATAAGTTATTATTTTTTTCATATTAAGCTTATTCTTTTAAATGCATTGTTTGTGTTTTTATGTTGGTCTTTAAAAATTATAGCCATTGAGTGAGTATTTGTGTAGTAATATATGGAGAAACAAGATAAGATGATTCAAAAGCTTATTTTATATCAAATATACTTCGATATTATTCATAATTAGTTTGATATGTTACTATATTTTTGTATATGATTGCTCATCATTTTTTATACATTAGTTTACCCTTGCAATTGCGTGTCTCTTGTTTTCTTCCTAACGCGATGATGCTATATTTTTATACACGGAAGATGTGTTAGGAGCTGAAGGTGACAGTAGCACATAAACTGGAATGAGAAGCTAAAGGATTAGTATAGAAATATCTTAGATTATCCATTTAACAAAAGAAATATTAAGTTCATATTTTATGTTTTGTATTTATGAGTTTATTTTGAATGTATTTTAAAATACAATGTGGTCTAATATATATTAGTTTGATCTCCGATTATTAATATCACAAAGTCATTATGATTAGTAAGAACTTAATCAATATATATATTAGAAGAAATTTGGATTGTTACGTAAAACAATTCAAATTAAATATATCTTCATCTTTATTTCTTTCTGCCATATTTGTCACAATTCCATTTCTATAAAAATACAAAAATATAACTATTGAAAAAAGATGCATGGATTTTTTATTGAACTTCGAATCAAAAGAGAATTCAATATCATGAATATATTTATGAAACCGATGCAAATAGTTTATATATTAATTTTTATTAATTACGAAATATTAAGTTAAGAGACTGTATTTTAGATCGACAAACAAATGTTTATAAGTCTAATCGATAAATAGTTAAAGTTTATTTGGTTAACTAATTTTCAAGAAATACCGAATAAAACCTTTAAGAAATAGGACCTCACTTTTTAAATCAATGATTTATAATATAAGGTTGTCTACTAAATTAATAACGTAATAAGAAACAAAAAATAGTATGCTGTAAGACGATTATTAAATTAATTATTTTGCATTTTATAAATTAAAAGTAAAATAAATTTAGTAGTCTCCATCTACAATAAACATTAGCATTCTACCTAAATTTACATTTTAAAAATATTCACTTAAAATCAGTTGACTTTATATTATATATATATATATATATATATATATATATATATATATATATATATATATGATAAAAATAACTTTTTAATAATTATATTTTGAAAACTTTATTTTATAATATTAGATGGAATCTTTTAAATAGCTTTTTATTTTTTCATTTTCTCACTCCTCTATATTCTAAAATCATGCAGAAGATACTACCTCAATTCATAAGAAAAAGTTGTTAAATTTTAGTTATCAAAATATCACTGTCCTAAAATAACTGCTAGGGCTTCCTCTAGAGCTAACAAAACCGGTAACCCAGTCCAACCAGACTCGACCCACCATGAATTAATCACTTAATGAGCCAACCCAACCCGACTCACTTATTAGTGAGCCAAAAAATCCGAACCTGACTCAGCCCACCACGGATTGGTGGGTTAAAAGTTAGCTCACTTAATTAAAAAACTAATTTTTAATCCAAATACAAACTAAAATAAATAAATAAATACCAAATTATCTATATATTGACTAAAAAAATAACCTAACATGACCCAAATGCAAAACTCAATTTAACCAAAAACACTTGTGTAACTCTTTATTTGCAGGTTGATGTGCCAACCTGACTCACAATGAGTTCAACCCAGGTGAACCGAGTTCTAAGTGAACCGAGTCAAAAATCAATCCATATTAAAATTTATAAAAAAATTTAACCCAACCCGGTCCGAACCCGTGGTGGGCCGGTTGACTCACGGGTTCCGACCCACTTTGAAAGTTCTAGCTTCCTCATTGTATATTCGTTTCCTAAACCATAAAGTCGCCAGTAGCGTGACTTGTCCTACGCCATAAGGTGCTTTTCGCTAGTTCCAAACTTCTCCAACGCAAGCTATATGATGTGTCCAATGAGTCTATCTTTTTAAAGAACATTAGCTATAGATCCACTGTTTGTAATCAGAACTAATGAAAGTTAGACACAGTTGAACAAAGTTGATTATGCGACACACTAAATTTCCTAGGGAAATTAACCATTTGCTGCTTCATGCACAGCTTCAACTTATTAGGTGGTCTCAGACTCAGCTTCATGCACCACTGGTCTGCAGTTCATGCATACCTCTAACCCCTGTTACCTTTCTTGCCAAGTGAACAAAAGAACACAAGACTCACATAACAAACCAAATACAACCTCCTATCTATCCTTTCCCATTATTGAAAGGGCGATCCGTAATGGAGAATTTATTCTTCCTTCTCGATACTATCTCTGATGCCCAAGCTTTGCCAGTTTCAGTCTGGAACTTCCCTGCACAAGGGTAAAGTTTTCCCAACACATTATCTAACCATAAAAAGCAGAAATGGATACTTCGTAAACAAGTGAAAAATCCATCCAACGTCCTCCAATCCAAGATCAACTCCTTACCAAGTGAACAAAAATATGCAGCATATCAAAGTCATGGGATAAACTCACAAATCAAGTAAGCGATTTAGAAATGTCGATTTTGAGATGTTATATATGACATTCAATATCATGTTAGCAAGCAGTTACTGCTGAGGCTTAACATCATTGTTCCACACACAAAAAGGAGCAGGTAAGAGAAAATCATAAATGTGGGATTTCTTCTTATTCACAAATACCAAAATATCTAGCCTCATTCATTCAATTTCTGAATACAAAGTAATAAACCACACTTTGAAAAAATTCATACCAGCAGTTGACCGGAAGAATTCTTCCAAATCTTTTCCCTGCTCTGCAAAAAGTCAAGGAAGAAAATTTCAGAAGATCTAAACCATGAGGGTTATAACACTGAAAGAAATAACCAAAACACCCCTTCATTTCAATGTTTACTAATATAAAGTTTTAACTCTAAATGCAACATGTACTAGAATTAAAAACTAGTAGGAAGCAACCTGTATAATTCCCGACAATATCATTACAACTGAGAAGTCAATCCATCATATAAGTACATAGTAAAGGATATTCTATTCAATCTAACGGAAGAAGAAACATATAAGGCTATTATTTTTTAAATTCTATGAACAAGGACCAACATTGCATAAAATTAATGATTAGAAACATTTGTATAAAAAATATATGAATGCGCAGTTAAATAGTTGTTGGCCCTCATCATTCTTATTTTAATATAACATATCATTAATGATATCCTATAGACAACAAATTCTGAAAAATTCTAGCCAAAATATTAGATATAGTTGCTCATTTGTTGGCGAGCATGATAAAACTCATAAGTATACGTGCCTCTCCAACAAGCTTGTCTTAATTATTGAGGTGATCCACTCAGTCCAGGAAAACCATGTGCCCAAAACTCAACATCATTTCACTTAAACAAATTCCTTGAACATATATAGATTACTCTGTAGATATTTATTATAAGAATTGCCAAACTATCCAGATGATTTAAAAAGGCCTGAATATAATCATCACAAAGTGAAAAGATGTGAAGAAAAATAAAATTCAAAAAATTGTCTCACCATCTTCGTATTCCAAAGCTTGGAGTATCATCTCAACCTGTATAGAACAGAATTTAGAGAATCAGGATAACTAGTTGTGAATTTGGCGAGACCCAAAGGCATTCAGACAAAAAAGTGACAATAATTTTAAATAAATTAAAATCATCTGCCTGACAATAAATCCAATAGAGGAACAGCATTACACATATTATACCATCTTTCCCCATTCAATGAACATAATTCATGAATCACAATATCTCATTAAAATGAATAAAAAAGTAATCCTAAGCAAAGCTCACTTGGATGGGACATGGCAAGTTCTCAGGATAAGTTCAATACCCCCCCAAATGGAACAGCCCTTTCCCATTCCCCCAATTTCTCTCTTCACTCTATATATACCCCTCATGAGGACCTCTTGATCATATACGCACCAAATTACACACAAGTCAAAAGTTATAACCTATGTCTCACTGAAAGACACTAGCAAAACAGCCACCAACCTTGTCAAGGTCCTTGACGAATTTAGCTTCTAGAGAAGTATTTGATTCATACTCCATCCACAACTCAGTTATTTCCGTCGCTTCAATATGAAAATTCAATTAAAAACCAAGGGGTGTGAGTTTTCTCCATCCTCACATTAACAAAGTCATGTACAGACTACAGACTGAAAAATACCTGCAGATCCTCCTCCAAGTACTTTACACATATGATCTAATGCTGTTTGTTCGAGATGACTCTTTTCTTGTTTAGACACCCCATCCATTGGCGTTATGTCTCCAACAATTGCTGTTAAACAAAGCACCAAAGTGAACAAATGAAACTGCAGACCTGAGCTCTGAAGAGAAGGCATGAGAAATATAATATTATTGTAAAACACTTATATTAAAGCTTCTAATAACTTGAAAACCCAAATTATGCCTCCGTAGTAAACTCGATGTAGGGGTTATGAAAGCATTGTGAATTTGCATGCATCAACTAACACTAAGTAAAACGGATTTACAAAGGTGGACTTCTAGTGGTTTTGGCATTTATCAAGTTCTCATGGAGTGAAACATGGAAACAGTAAAATAGAGGGCAGAAATGCATGCGCATGAATGTATATTAGTTTCTAAATCACTAATCGCTTGGCATCATAACATAACTTGTTGCAGTTAGGATTTCCATCTAGAACACACTATATATTGTGTAACGAATCTATTTCAAAATTCAAACCTAAACTTTCCCTTGTATTCCACTCAATCTCGTCTACTGTTTCAAGTTTATTTACATTTCTAGCAGAAGTTAGCCTAAATTGTCCACAATATTATATCATTATTCGTAAACAATACTTAAGGCATGCAGAACCACTATAACCAGGCACAGACAATTATGTGAAAGCAAGTGGCAGATTAGCATACCTTCTGCAATGTCATGAACAATAGCCAATTTAATGCACCTGAAATAAACAAACACAAACAAATTTCAGAAAACCTACCTCCCTTCATATTCTTTCCAAGTTTATTACAAAAATAAAGTCATTAAGAATCGTATAATCATCTAAGGTAAAAGGAACGTGAATTTACTTGTTTCGGTCAAAACCGGAAACATCTGGTGCAATTAACGCCATCAAGCCCATTCGATACATGTGATCAGCAATAGATTCTGGATTCTTAACATCTTTTCGTAACCACCCTGTTCTCTTTGTTGTCTGTTTCACATACCACACAGAACTCAAACAAGTTAAGCACTACAAATTAAAAGCAGGCAAAGCACAAAATACGAAACGAAACGGAACAAGTGAAATCTAGCTTTTATTGAAGTCACTTAAAGTCAAACAATACAAACAAATTTCATTCTGAAATTAATCTAAGGTTAACTAGTTCTGACAGTTTTAGTAAGCGAAATTAATCGGCGGTTATCTGGATAATTTCTCCGGTACTTCTGAAAAACGAAGTACTACATTACAAAATAGAAAGCTCGTTAGAAATAAGCACCTTGAGGCGTTGACAGATGGAGAGGAAGTCAATGACGGAGGAAGCAGAAGGAGTGTCATTGCGAACCGCATCGTCGGAAGGTGAAGCGGCCATGTGACAAACCCTAGTGCAAGAAGATGCAGATTTGAACTTAAAGAAGGCAGTAGAAAGAAAAGGAACGGGGGCGCGGGAAATAAGAGGGAATCGCATTCCACTTTCGCTAACTAATTCCTTTCGTTCGATTCGCAACTCTCCAGATTTTCTGTAAAGTAGTAGCGATTTGTACAAGTTAGATGGAAGGATACATGATGAACTGCGAAGAGAATTATCACGGATAAAATTTGGATTAAATATCTTTTAGTTACTTTGTCACGTGAGAATTGAAATTATTTCTTTTATAACTTTTAAATTAATTTAATTTCTTAACTTTAAAATTAAATTTATTTGTCATTTTATATATGTTTATTGTATTATTTTATTTTATTTACATCATTCAGATAAAAAAACGTTAAATTAATTTAACAAAAATTAATTTAAAAAAAATAAATTATGCATAAAGATAAAAGATTAAATTAGTGTAAAGATTTTAATAAAAATTAAATTAAATTTTCATTAAAAATTAAAAAATAAAAACATATTTAATTCTAATTAATTTTATAATAAATTTTAAATTAATTTTGAACATAATATATGCCGAATTATTTCAAATTGTGTATAGACTATATTATTAAAAATATCTAAAATATTTAGATAATTCAAAGTTTATATAATGTTTTTCGTTGAAAACATAGTTTAGTTGATAACTCATCTTCATTTATTTATATTTTTTTATAATATCTTAGTTTATGGTGTGAACTGCAATTTTTATTTTTATTTGAGATTTGATTTATAATTTATTTTTTTATATTATAATGAAATTTTATATAATAATAAATGATGGATGAATTTTGAAATATGCAAAAGATGTTAAATTTGGTGGTGATGGTTTACTTCACCTACCTTGTGAATCTCTGATATTTGGGTGAGCTCTGTCCTCAATTTGGTTACTTAATCCAACCATATAAACAATACTCTAACAAAACCTAAATGTAATATATTTTAAATATAACTGTAGGAAAACAATATACTTATTATTTTATAGGCTCTCTCTCACTTCTATTTATTATTTTTATTCGATCAAACATTCACACTCACATCAAACTAACTTTTAATTGTGTGTTATTCCATTCAACCTCGATCACGATTCACAATTGATATATATTAACAACAAATTTTAAACATATTCTTAGAGTACTAAGAATTTTTTTCCTTTTAATTTTAGGCAATATTCTAAATCTTCTCTACCTTCTTTTTCTTCTTTTCAAACATAACAACTTATTTAAACATCTTTATAAAGAATCTACTTAATCACTAACATAATTTTATCAACACGAAAGATCTATTGACTTTGATAGATTTGTCGTGCAAGAAGATAGGAGAGCGAGGAAACATTATGTTCACTTCCACTTATTGGTAGAGATTGGCGATGACAGATGTGCAGAATTTCACCATTCACTTATCCACCCTTCAAGGAGAATATTTGAAGGTGTAGATTTTTATTTTACACAATTACCCTATATGTTGGGATATTTCATGGTGGAGGAATTAATTAGGAGAAAAAAATAATAATTATGAGAAGGATAATGATATTTAACCCTTTTTTTTACTCACTTTTAACTTAGCACTTTGATCACTCTTCACTTATCTATTTTGATTTTTTGTAAGTGATGTGATATGATGATCTAAGGATGATGAGAAGGATGGGTTAAAAGTGAGTCGAAAAAAGTGGGTCAAAATATCATTATCATTACGAGAGAGAAGGATGCAAGCATGATTATGGAATAAGAAGGATTTTGGAGAGAGAAAGAAACTAAACGTTTATTTTTAACATTATTTTAATTTTTTATATATAAAAGTTACTCACTTACTCCAAAAATTTTCATTTAAAATTATAACAATTTATAATAATATTAATAATTAATAATGATAATAATAATAAATTGATATTAATATTAATAGTAATAATATTTTAATTTTAACTATAAGAACAAAATTGTAATCTTACATCTATTAAAATTTTATTTTATATCTATCACATCATTCAAATCACTTACAAATTCTTACATCGATTTACTCACCTTCACTCTCAAATTTCTTAAAAAACACACACACACACAATTCACTCTCTAAACCACTACAACTCTTCATTTTCCTCTCTCCCAAACCTATCTTCTAAAGTGAACAAAGCCTAAAATTAAATTTATTAGTGAATTTTATTAATAAATTTTATATTTTAATTACTTATACAAAGTTTTATGGTTAAATTTGTTGACAAAATACATCACTTGATTAAAATTTTAAGTACAAATGGATTTTTTGTCGATAACAATTATATCGGTAAAATTCATTGATAGATTAATAGTTTTATTGTTGTTTTTTCATCGATGATATATAGGTGTCAAAAATTTTGCTTTAGACATGATTAAATATGTTTATAATGATTTTTTTTTAATTTGTTAAATACTTAAATTTTTGAAAATTATTTGACAATTCATTTGTAATTTTATTTTTTGAAAATCTACTAATAAATTTGTCAATTAAATTAGACGTCAAATTTCCAACAAAATCCTATGAAGTATTTTTATACATTAATATGAGAGAGGTGAGAAGAGAAAGGAAATAAAAAGGATATAATGACAAGGTGATAGAGACAACAATGATAACAAGTAGTAGTGGTGGAATGACGAATAACAACAACAAAAGGTGTTAGTGGTGGAGGAGGAAAATAAGGAGGAAAATGAGGAGGAGAAAAATAAGAAGATGAAAAACGAGTAAGAGGAGAAAAATGAGAAGGAACTATACTGTAATACTTATTAACGATTTTTACTCATAGTCAAAATTTATTAGTATATACGGATGATTTTTTATCGAGGAATAATTATTAAATGATTTTTTTTCAATAATTACAAATAAATAATTATTGATGAACGTGTGGTCATTGATAATTACCGATAAATTTGTATATTTATAAATAAAATTTATTGATAAGTGTTTTACAAAAAAAATTTCACTAATTTTAATTTACCTTAGTAGTTTTGTAATTATTGATGAATTTTGTCCATCGTTAATTTTTATTTTCTTCAATGATTGTTTTTTTTTACTAGATATGCTCAACAATACTAAACATGAATATATAAGTGGGTAAAAAAAAAAAAACAACTTTTTAGAGTGTATTTGGGCTATTTAAATTATAATTCCCTAAACTTGTATAAATAATGCAGATTCCAAGTCAAATGCTTATAACTTGACCTCAGAGACAACTTTGTTTTATTTACGAAGAAGTGTTAAAAAGGATTAGTGTATAAGTTAAGAAACTCCCACGTTAAAAATCAAATAATGTATGAAAGAAATAAGTTCGTGTGTAGATTGTTCATTACCCAACCATCATCATGGCTTGATAGAGGGTGACCATTGGAGTGAGGCTATTTAATTGCTTCACAAATAGGTAAGTCTATGCTTTGCACATTAAGAAGCGTGCTAAGATTATATATGTTTGGTCAGTGTTTAAAGTTTAAAATGTGGAAAAGAAAAAAATATTTAAAATAAATTTAACTTTGACACTAAACTAAATATCAACAATTATGTCTAACTGGATTTGTATCAAATTAGTAAAAGTAATTTTGACGAGAATCTAAGGGCAACAAAATCTCGTTTATTTTCATAGACCCAATGGTACTAAGAAAATAAAATAATGCTTAGTTATTTTTAATCAAACCTCATCTTCTCGTCAAATTATTTTACATTAAATGAAAATAAAATAACATAAAAACACCTTAGACAATTCCTTTCATTTCATGTTTATACAATAAACTTATCTTATGCATAAATTTTCATAAGCATTAAGAGCCTGTTTAACTCTTACTAGGTATATATTATTTCGATATTTTTTTCATTTTAAATACAATATTCTGAAAATCTCTCATTTTGTTTATTTTGTTTCCGGATTTAAAGATAAGTGTAACAAATATTGAAAATATATTTTTATGTTTTTACTATTTTATATTCATTTGAAATTAAGAATAAAAATAAAATTAAATAAGTTGGAATCTTTATATTTACTTGCAAAATTGAAAATAAGAACGTAAAATATTTTCTCAACCAAACAGGCTTTAACTAGTTATTTTTTTAATTGAAAAAAAAATAAAGTAAAATATTTTATTACTAAAGATAGCTAATAGTAATTCATTAAGACTTATTATGGCTATAAACAAACCAAAAACTCTTTTAATTGTGACAGCCTAATATACTTAAATATAAATAGGGAATTTTATTGAAATATGTTAAAATCATATTCTATTGCCTTATTCAGATGTATACGTCTTTAACTTGTATAAAAGCTTGATCCTATTGAACCTTGTAGATATAAGCTACTAGTCTGCCACATAAAGTTAATATAGTTAACAAGATTAAGAATATTCGGTAAAATTTAATATTAAAATATTTTGTATGTGAAGAATAAGGACTTCCTTTTATAAGTGTCTTAAATCATTTAAACAGTGGTTAATTTTTTTTCTAAATTCTAATTTATTTATGTATTTAATGTGGGTATGAGATGTAAGTAGGATAGTTTAAGACTTTACTAGAAAATAATGGTTGTCTTGGATTTGATGGGGTAAGAATAATAATTACGGATGGTGTACATACTAAAAACAAAGTGTGGTTTGTAGCATAAATAATTTAAAAATAGAAGAATAGTGAACTTATTTCTTATACCACATTTACCTCAACTCTTCCTCTCTTAAGACTCGTGGAAAGTATAAATTAAGAGAAATTAACTTCATTCTTATATTTCAACTTAAACTTTCAAGCAATAAATTAAGAGTGTATTTGAGGGATATATACTGAAATTAGTTAACTTGACACTTTAATCTTATATTTTGAATTGATGAATTTTAGCATAGTTTAATAGGGGTGATTTCTTGTGCAAATTTCATTTCTCTTCTATCAATTGAGAGATATAATATTGTAGTTTTTATTTGAGTATTAGAATATTAAGTGAGTAAATGGATTTGGTTAAACTTCTAATGTTATATTGTAAATTGATGAATATTTAGTATGATTAGAGAATGGTGATTTTTTTTCTAAGTTCTATTTCTTGTAACAAACTTACAAATTTTAGTGTGTATAAATGCACATTAATATAAATAAAATAATCTAATATTGTAGTTAAGATCATCACAAAAGTAGCTAAAGGTTCAAAGTTTTTCAAAAGACTTTGTCTAATCTAGATACATTCAATCTCAAAAAGTATAAAACACTATTCCTAAGTCAGCTCCCTATACACACTATATATGACCATCACACGAATAAGAGAAACAAAATATACAAAATGCGTGATTTAAATATCAAAAAATAATCTATAATCGAAAGATATCATAATTTTCACCAAAATCTTAAATTTAAAGTCGCTTAACTAAAGTTCAAGCATCAAACTACAAAGAAAATTTTAGACTCTAAACTCTTGTTTATGAAAAACTAGTTATATTTGATAGACTTGCGAGACTTTGCACCTGTCATGCCTGCGATCAAATCCTACATTGATATTTCAACACTTATGACCAATGTCTCAAACAAAGCCATGACAAGGTTAACCCCACTAGCTCCCTATACCATATTGTATGTCATGTGAAGCCTCTCTCGACTCATATTACCTAGATGTCCTACTATATGTGAGTTAGACACTAATTGAGTCAGGATGGTGTCACATCACAAGTCTCCTTCAATATATTTGACTTCATCGTAAATTAGTATTTCCCATGGAAATGACTAATGTAACAACCATAACACACTAGACTCTAAAAAATAATCTTACATTCAAGAGATATAATTGAGTTTGTAATATGACTCTATAATAGATACTCTATTTATAGTTTAGCTTTTTATTAAAAAAATATTTATTTTCTTGGTATCACAAGTTATACAGATAATTGTACAAAGATTTAGATGTACAAAAAATTAAATTTTGTACAAATTTAAATGTATAAATTTTAATTGCACAAAATTTATTTTTATTCTGGAAATTAAGACTTTGTGAACACTTCATATTTCTCTCATTCCTATACTCAATTTACAACATTTACCCACACATACAACATTCTAATAACCAACCCAATATTGCCTCTTTCATTATTATGACTTCAAATTTGATTATTCCGTCTCTATTCTTACAAGCACAAAGAATAAATACTTGAGTCATGTTTCCAAATAACTCATCAATCCAACATGTTTCAAATCATATATTTTAACATTAAATTTTCTAAACCACTCTGATACACAGAAAATCCACAATTTTACATAATTAAAAGTTTCAATCAACCATATTTTTCAGAATAATTTCTTATCTTTCTCATATTTAAGTCAACATGCAACTACAATATTTGTACCCTATGTTTAAATTCAACAATATGACTTTAAAATTTGAAAGAAATTTAGCTTCTCTTACCTAAATGAGAGTATTCACTGGATTTTTGTGTTGATCATCGTCAATTTCATCCAAACTATCGAAACAAAAACAATCTTCCGAAAGGTTGGTGTTCCGACACTCATAACCAATGTCCCCAACCAAGTCATGATAGGGTTAATCACACCAACTCCCTGAGTATGATACTTTTTCATATCATATCATCTGTCATGTGAAGCTTCATTCGATTCTCACCGCCTATATATATTTCTCTATGTGAATTAGATACAAGTAGAGTTAAGAGGATAGTCTAACCCCACCAAAGTTCATTCAATACATTGTGACTCCACAAGCAATAATATTTTCCCATGAAAATAACTATTGGGACTCAGCCACACAACAATACTTCAACCAATGATTTAAGATTATTCATGTTTAAGTCTCACAATATCATTTTCACACTTATACTATAAAACTTTAGTAGATTTCGCTTCATTTAGAATTCTATAATATTTTTCATTTCGTTTAGTTTTCATTTCGATTTATAAGATTTTTCATTTTAAAAAAGGAGTTTTTATGTCACGTTGTAGAGGACCTCGTTTCAAAAAAATACGTCGTCTA
>Ga0214545_1005398_pt1 | contig 23159 bp, 10 predicted proteins | sample CNSS4metaG_FD_160064 | JGI IMG/M metagenome (GOLD analysis project Ga0214545, IMG submission 160064) | Root nodule microbial communities from cowpea collected in UCLA plant growth center, Los Angeles, California, USA - CNSS4 | ecosystem: Host-associated > Plants > Roots > Nodule | place: USA...
TCTGAAGCTTGATGCTTTCATCCCGAAGAAGCATGTCATCACCATTATCTTCAACCCCATCTCGCTTCCTACTACACAAACAAAAGGGTATAATAGAACCAACACTATGGCCCTCAGGAGCCCTCCCACTTCAAAGGCCACTAACATGAAATATCGAAACAGAGAAGAGGATTTCAACAGAGCATTTCGCTGCTGCAACTGTTCCAGGTGCTTCCATGGTGAGCGGTGCAGTATTGGCATTCACGGTGGCTCACAAAAGTGCAGGTGTTGCTGGAAGATGAGGCGAGGTGCAACGATAAAATGGTGGTGCAAGTGGTTACGATTTTCGCTGCTGTTGCGGCATCAATGGCTGAACAATGGAGTTCTCGTCACTGCTTGGTGGACTGTGCGAAGGATTCGCGATGGGTGCTGCCGGCGAGATGAAGTTCGGTCCTGTGAATTTATTTTTTTTTAAAACAATATTGAATCTATGGCTTCGGTTTCTCTGCAACCGAGGCAGAAAAGGGATCTATGGCTTCGGGTAATGACCGAGGCCAAAAGAGGTGCCTTTTGGCCTCGCTTTAATATGCCTCGGTTCTTAAACCGAGGCAGAATCTCGAAAATAACCGAGGCCAAAAGGGGATACTGCACTAGTGTAAGTTTTTCTCTTTCTTAAATAATCCCGTGACTCCTTTTTGATCATCCTTTTGACAATTTCTAGATATTCTATATAGTCATTCACTTCTAGATATTTTTTTCCCTTCACTTCATTTTCTTCAATTCTTTTATTTCTTTAGATTCCTTCATATCCTTCAATTTCTTTTGAGTCAACCAAATTTTCTCGATACCAATATCTCAACATTGATACATGTCTTGATATAATTCGGTAGTATTATTATTTCTAAATAATAAAAAGAACTCAACAAATTATTATCACTCGTTTTGTTTGTGGCCGATCATAATCTAGTGGTCCAAAAACTATATATTAACTTTTAATAATTTTTTAAAATCACTCAAAAGTAACCATTACCAATCCAAAATAATAACCCTTACCAAAAGTTCATTTCAAAACTCTATTACGATTAATAATTTGTACAATTACCTCCAAATTAGTCAACCACCCTACTCATTAGACTGAATTCGATTACTTCCACAAGTTATTGTAAAAAATTGAAAAATGTGATTTTCATGAGAGACGCCTATAAAAAGCATATATCACTTGGTCCCACCACGATGGCAAACCCACGTTATCTTTTATCAACGTGGGTGTACTTTTAAGCGTCAAATAAGGTAAATTAATGTTCGGATAACATTTTGCTGAAACTTTAGGTTTAGCACAACTATCTTTTTTCTGTGTATATAATTGATAAGTTCCGTGTAAAATGTATACGTTGAATAAATCACATACAATAAATTTATTAATTTCATAATAATTATATTAGAAAACATAAATAACTTTTAGTGATTTTTAGTTTATAATTCACTTACAAAAACCAAACATGTCTAAACTAATTCTTTTTGCAAACTTTAACACTAGGAAAATAAATCTCCTTTTCTAATTAGGGTGTAAACTTATTTTTTTGCAAACTTTAACACTAGGAAATTAAAACTTCTTTTCTAATTAGAGTTTTAGGGTTAGCTATTAGACTATTACATCTCATATAGAGTGATTGATGTACTTTCAGATAGCCTACACAGTAAAAGAATTGATAAGGTTAATTAATTAATTAATTAATTGCAATTAGTTTTACAAATCATGATTAGCATGAGGGTGCACAAATATCTGAATCTTTTGTTCTGTCTTGCAACAAGAACAAGATATGCTGACCCTGTTTTGTGCTTTTCTGAAATACTGATAGGGTCTATGCCATGCACAATTGTCTATGATGTAGATCCACGTAAGCAAATCATTGACAAACATGATAATATTAAATTATTATTGGAAATATTCACACATTTTTTTATTTAAAAAGTAAGAAAGATAAATCGCCCTTTATCTTATTATTAAGTTTTATTTTAATCTTTTATTTGTTTTGAAAATTATTTCAATAATTTATCTTTTAAATTTGGGTCAATAAATGGTGATGATATTTAACTTTGACAAAACTTTTATCGATTTAAGACGTGAGTCATTTATCTCTAGATTAAGCTATAAAATCCAATTTATAAGTTCAAACAAAAAGTAATCAACATGGTGATAATCACACGCAATCAGAAAATTGAAAATTCTAGTATCATTCTAGTGTTGCTAACGAGACTCATTTTTCCAATCAAATGTTTTTCAAATAAGAAAAAAAAAATTATTTTTTATTCGAACATCAACCGAATTCTGTAATTTTCATGGAAGTGAATCTTATGGAACAAATTATTTCATGCCATAAATCAATAAAGAATAAGGTTATAAGTTATGTTTAAAAATCGAAAAAAATAGAGAGAATCAAATCGACATAAATTTTAAAAGGTAATTAAATAAATAACTAAAATGAATCTTATACGTAAAATAAAAGAAAAAGTATAATTCATTCAACCGAAATTACATAAAATTAAAATTAAAATAGAGAGTTAAAATAATGAAATTTAATCTAAAAACTTTTGTTAAATAATTTTCAATGACACATTCCTTATCTGTTAGTGATGTTCCAATACGGAATTCCTCTTATTACATGTGAGTTTTGGTTAGTGATAGAGACATTTTTTTGTATATATAAGAGACAGCTTACCAACTACAACTAAATATAAACAAGTAGCTTTGCTATAAAGTATTAAAGACACATCTTCATTATTATATTCATGCAATCTTTTTCATACAACTCTTCATCTTCACATTGCATATGTAGCTTTCATTATAGATTTTAATTCAATTATTGAACATGGTTCCTGTCTTTCGTTATTTTTTTAACATAAAAGGGACCACCATGAAAAAATGTGACAAATTAATTTATGTTTGTTTATTTGATGAAAAATAACAATGCAAAAACTACTAAAGGGATAAGCTTCTCAAATTGTGATTTGATGTTTGAATTCTCCTCATGTCTTTGTTGTGATAGAATTTGCATGATTTTTTTACACATATAGCACACTTCCCTTTTTTTATTACCACCATATAGTATATTATGTTGCACAAAACTTACATAGATAACACGTTTTTCATTTTTAGTTGGGAATTCGATATTCAAGAACCTGAATTCTGTGAGTGGCAGGTGCAATTTTTTTCTAATCCTTGTTGAAGTTCGATTCTCAGGAATCGAATTCTAAACTGGTAATAATTTTTTTTTCCTTTTTTTAGAAAATAGATGAATTAGAATTTTTGATTTTTTTTTAAAAAAATTAGATTTAGGTGTTATTTTTTTAATTTCGTTTTCTTAAAAATGGTTGAATTAAAGGTTACTTAAAAAAAAAGATTTAGTATTATGTATTAATTTATTTTAGGTGTTATTTATGAAAATGAAAAAAATAAATCTAATTTTAGTTTCTTTTTGTATTTGTTGACTTAAAAATAGATATAGTACTGTGTATTAAGTTATTTTAGGTGTAATTTTAAAATATAAAAGTAAATCTAATTTTATTTTATTTTTTTAATTTGTTGAGTATTATTTTTTTAGAATAGTAATTTTGGAAAAAAAAATGATGAATTGTAATAAAGATAACAAAAGTAAAAATAATTAACAATGTACGAGGTGGTGTTATACTATTTATTTTTTCATGTTTATTGAATATTTAAAATAAAAAAGTAAGTGGAAGTAAGAATTTTTTTTTATTTATATTTTTGTACTTGGATTTCTTTATAATAATTTAATTGATAAAGTGTTTGTGTTTGGATACAAATAAATAATGTAAAACTTATAGTTATATTGTGAAATAAAATAGTAGTTATTAACTTTAAATATAAACTTAAAATTTCTTTAATTTTAAATATCCTAATAAATAAACGATTATAAATTGGTTGAGAACAATTCAATATATTGCCGAGTGTTAGGACATGCCACAAACGGGTCGAAACGTGGAACTTCTTTTTACCGCTTGATCATTTGTGCAACATCACTATCTGTTTTGATTTCAGTCGTGTCATGAATAAGTTTGTTGTTGACTATCCTCATGGGACGAAGGTAGTCAATATGAGTTATAACGAAACAGGTCCCATAATGTATTCTTTGCATTATTTTCTGTAGAAGCTCATCAAAGGTAAAATTGTGGAGGATTGACATCGTCACAGTAGTGTTTGATCTAAAGTATAGCCCATAACCATATGTGCTATCTGTGATGCCTGCCCGTCTAAGAGGTCCTCTTTAATATAACTTTGCTGGTGAACGCAGGATAGGGTTTGGGATTATGGAAGAGGATTATGGAGTTGGTTGTAGAAGACTAAGTATTTTGTCAACAAACCTTGTAAACGTAACAATCAATTCAATTATTATGTTAATGGGTAGATGAGACTTACAATGAATGATTTCTACAACGTCATCATCTGTTGAGATTTGAAGAGCATCATACATAATGGCTCCTTTTTCATTCAATGTGGGTCTTTCGAAGTACAACTTATGGATGGATGTGGTGGTTGTAACTCCTATAGTTGAGCATACTTTCAGGCTCAAAATGTTGAATGTGCAATTTTATGGTATGCAAAAGAGTTTTGGACTTTCACAACGGAACTTCACACCATCTTCGCATTGCATCATTTGGCCATTGGAAAACAAGGCTACAAGGAAGGAATTTGAATAGTTCTCTTGGGTGTTGATGCCAAAGTGTTCCATGTCAAACAATTGGATTTGTTGATCTTTTGATATTTGTTGTAGTTGGTAGGTTTGTTATGCAATACCAGAGTATACTAAGTTGATTTTGGAGTTTCTGTATTTATAAGGGAAGTAGTCGTGGGTCTTGTTATGGATTCAAATAAGCTTTATATGACCCGATATCCCAATAAAGTTCATACATCTTGTCATAGTGTCAGGTTGCATGTGATACCATTAATGAATACACTGTGTAAGGCCATGTGTTGAAGTATCCATTAAATTTTCAAGTGGTCAAATTATGTATCTTTATTGGCACACTATCCCAATAGCATTGACAAGTCTTGTCCTAATGCAGGGTGCCTTTGAGGGCATTATTTTTTTACACAGCATAATCCCATTTATTGTAGCATATGTTAGCTTTGACACTGTATAAGCCCATGTATTTAAAATATCAGTATGCTTTTACAGTTGTGGAATTACATATCTTCTTTGGAACGCTATCCCAATTAAAGTACCTCTTAGCTTTTATAGTGGTCAAATATTAAATCTGGCTTGCAACACTATCCCAATAAAGCTTGACAAGTCTTGTCATAATGACAAGTCTTGTTAAAATATCCATAAACTTTTACAGTTGTGGAATTAAATATCTTCCTTGGCACGTTATCCCAATTGAAGTATTCGTCAGCTTTTACAAGGGTAAAATAATAAATCAGCTTTGGCACCTCCCAATAAAGTTGACAAGTCTTGTCTTAATTAGATGGTGCAAGTTAGGCCATGTATTTGAAATATGTGTTAGCTTTTACAGTGATGAAATTAAATATCTTCCTTGACACGTTATCCCAATTGTAGTATCTGTCAGCTTTTACAAGTCTAGGTTAATAAATCAGCCTTGACACTTCCCAATAAAGTTGGCAAGTCTTGTGATAATGGGAAGGTGCAAGTGAGACCATGTATTTGAAATATGCGTCAGCTTTGACAGTGGTTAAATTTAATACCTTCCTTGACACGCTATCCAGATGAAGTTATTTAGTTTTATTTAAGGTTGTGGTTGCTTAGTTTGAAACTTGTGGAGTGTTCTATTACAATAAGTAAAAATGGTTTTTTGTGAGGAGTTCAATGCATATAATTTGTTTACTACTGCTATTGATTTTGAATGTGGAAGGTTCTACTTATATACAATTCCACACGGGGTTACTCTTCACCATATGCGTATCATAATAAGAATCATTTGATGGAACCATTTGAACCCCAACTAAGTTATTTGTGGTACCATGTCCCTCCTGAATCTGTCGAGGAAGGTATTGACGAGTTTCTTTTTGTAAGGAATCACGAAGATCTTCAACATGTCATTCATTAGCACTCAATGATGATCCCTACGACGACAATATCTTTTTATGTCAACTTCATGAAGGTTGAGAAGTGTGACAACTTTGTTTTTATTTAGTTTTATTTATATGTTTTAACATGGTCTTTAAGATCATTTAACTTGTTGAGTTGTTGTTAAAATGTTGTTGTTAAAGATTTACCAATGAAACATTTGGAATGATTAAGTTTTACCATTACTAATGATCAAAATTGTGCTAAAGACGGTTGACTCTTACAAACACAAGAACACTACCTAATTATCATGTAATAAATCATTAAACTACCTTATTATCCATTTGAACACCGTAGTGGTGTCCAGTCACATGATAATATTGAAGCTCGTGCAACTCACATGATGACATGATGGAAAGTCACATGATCACTTTAATTTGTGGTATAAAAAACTACCTTCACCACCACATTCTAAACTCACAAATTGAATCTTGCAATTTCTCCTCGCTCTAAAAAATCATCGAAACTCCTTTTCAACCACAAGGTTAAATGGAAGGTTCAATGTTTGTCGACGTTTACGACAATGGAGAAATTGCTAATGACCCTCAAACTGGTGTCTCCTTTGCATCTGCAAAGACAATCATGGTCCGCATCCATAGAGGTTTCGAGTTGTCCAAACTTAATCACATAATAATGGACAAGGCAAACAAAGATCTAAGGGATGAAGTTTCACTCATTCACTTCAAATTTCCTACTAAAGTTTGTGGGTAACATGTCACACACACAACCGCTCAAATCCAAGACGACGAGGACTTAGATGGCGCTTTCGACATGATATAGGCCACCCCAACTGTTACATCTATTGAACTCTGCATCACCTACAACTCAAGTAGGAGACCTTCCAAACCAAATTCTTTAACACATTTTGATGTGCATAATCCATGACCAAACATCAAAGCCACACAAGAACCATTTGACCTTAACACTACCTACCTAAGGGAATAGGGAAATAATATACAGTCATATACCGAACTACTAATTGGTCTGTCAACCTCAAATATTTTTCAGTCACCACCATATCACAACACCCAAAGGTTCTCTCCTCCAACTACCGTAGAAGTTGAAAACCTAGGTCTACCTACAATGTCCTTAGACCCGTTTAGTGAAGATGAGGACGACATACTTTTTTTAATCAACCTGATGACCATGACCAAAACCTAAACGTCCACCTTATACAACAATAACACTCTAATACACATGTCCCATACAACCCACCACAACACTTCGAATTGTATGAAGAATACAACCAAATCCCACACCAGGAATTCCTAGACGCATATGACCACCACCACATAATGATGCATGACAACTTTGACCACGATGTCGATATACTTACCTAAGGAATGAGGTTCGAAACTAAGGAACAACTATTAGATGCTTTAAACATGCACCACGTAACAAACCATTGCACCTACAAAACCACACACTCAAACACAACAAGGTTGGGGGTGCAATGTGCACAACAGGTGTGTCCTTGGAAATGTCAGACAATATTACGTGCAAGGAACCAAGTATGGGAAATCAGAAAGGTTGAAGGTGTGCACACATTTGCCACACAACTCATAACACATGACCACAAACACCTGGGCTCAAGAACAATTTCCCAACATGTAAGACAAATGGTGGAGTTAGACTTGTCCACACCAATTGCAACAATAATTTCTTCCATCCATACCTCTATGGGTATAACACAACCTAAAGAAAGGCATGATTGGCGAAACAACAAGAAATTGAAGATGTGTACGGAAATTGGGAACAATCGTATAACCGATTGTCATGCCTACTACAAGTCATGTAAACTTATTTGCCTGGGTTTATATACGTTGAAAATTAGTCCAATTACACATGGGGAGGAGGTCCTAGAAAACCAAAAAAACTTTCAAAGAGTTTTATGAACATTCGAACCATGCACTGATGGCTTCCCATATTGCAAACCAATTGTGCAAGTCGACGGAACCCTTCTATACAAAAGGTGTAGGGGAACCCTTCTAGTAGCTATTGCACAAGATGGGAGAAACAACATTTTCCCCATTGTATTTGCTATAGTAGAGGGTGAAACGGTTGAAGCTTGATTTATTTTCCTTAAAAACCTTAAGAGGCATGTTAAGCCTTAACAAAATTTATGCTAAATGACGGACCGCCACAACTCAATCAGTGCAACATTCAACAGACCGAGTAATGGCTATATTTAAAGGAACTACGTGTAGGTGTTTTGTATTCGACACATTGCATACAATTTTACAAGAAAATTCCAGAATACAACTTTAAAAAAGGACCTCGTCAATATGGATAAGTTATTACATGAAAAAAATTGTCTTTTTCATTTTTTTGGCTGTTAATTATTCACCCCCATTATTATTAAATAATTTGTTTTTAAAATTATATTTGTAGCGTACACACTGATCGAGCCACGGTGTAACTACTACTACAACATCATCAGGGAAGATAACCTAGAAGCAGCAACATGGATTGACCAAATTCCAAGGAAGTAGTGGTGTCTTGCATACAACCAAGGAAAAAGGTGGGGTCACTTAACAATAAATCTGGCTGAAGCAATAAATTTTGTTGTGAAGAAGACAAGGAATTTGTCAATTTCTTCCATAATATTGGTCACCTACACCAAGTGCAAAACCTACTTCACTAAAAGAGGCAGACAAATAACTGTAATGGTGAATGCTGGTCATGTGTACTCTGAATATGCAACCAACTTCCTACAAGATGTAGACTCCAAGTCAAACACACACATGGTTGTTGAATTTGATAGAAATTCCACAAGATTCAGAGTGGAGGAGATGGTGAATCTCAAAGAAGTACGTCCAACAGAAAATTTGTAGTCAGCTTAGATGAAAGATGGTGTGATTGTGGAAAGTTTCAAAAAATCCATCTACCCTGTTCTCATGTTATTGTAGCTTGCAAGCATGCACATCACGACTTTAACACGTACATCAGTCCCCATTATAGGTTGGATGTCATCATGAAAGTATATGACAATTTGTTTGGCGAGTTAAGGCATGAAGAATATTGGCCACCATTCCAAGGGCCACAGGTTTGGTCTCATCTTGCCACAAAAAGGAGTGAGAGCGGTCGTCCTAAATTAAGTAGAATTAGGACTGAGATGAACATTAGGGAAGAAAGACAATTAAGAAAGTGTTCTTATTGTAGAACAGAAGAACACACAAGAATTCATTGTCCTAACAATCCTGGACTTAGATGATCCACAACCAGCCACTGAGCTTATGTTATAGCTTTAATTATATTCAATCAATTTAGCCTTAATTCCATTCAATGGTACATATTTTATTATTATCTTTTAGTGTGCCCACGTCATAGTTACTTATTTTACCTAAACCAAAAACAAATAAAAAAGTATTTTAAATAGTATAATGCAAGGGTTTTAAATTATTTTAGTAATTTCCTTTATTTTTTAATTACTTTTTTACAAATTTGCAATGTTTTTTTTTACTTCTATCACATAATTCTATTTTATTAAATATATTTACTTCGATATTTTTTTATAACTTTTTTTATTACAATTTTTTTCAATATAATGATAAATTTTTGCTTTTGTACGTTTGTAAAATAAGTGCAATCAATATTCGTTGCCTTTATTTTCAAAATAATATTGTTTAAATTTTTTTTAATCAATCTATATTTTGGAATTTATTTGTTTTCAAAAAATATTTCAACATTACAAATTACTACCACAAAAATTCTTACCACATAAAAAAAAACTAACTATACAAATCTAATTATTTTTTGTAACCTTTTAATATACAATTTTTAAAAATTACCAAAAATTAAAAGAAAACTAAAATTTCAATTTTTATACAATAATTATTTTTACTTTGGTTACTTCTATTATAATTCATACAAATTTTGTTTTCAAACATCTATTAAAAAATTTTCTTTTAAATTAAATTTACTTCTATATTTCTAAATTACACCTAAAATAACTTAATACACAATACTAAATCTATTTTTAAATTATTTTTTTAAATCAAGAAATTCAAAAAAAGAAATTAGATTTACTTTTATATTTTCCAAATTACACCTAAAATAACTCAATACACAATGCTATATCTATTTTTAAGTCAAAAAATTCAAAAACAAAATAAAATTAGATTTATTTCTTTATTTTTCTAAATAACACCTAAAATAACTTAATACACAATACTAAATGTATTTTTAAAATTTTTTAACCTCTAATTTAACCATCTGCTGAAAAAACGAAAATAAAGAAAATAACACCTAAATCTATTTTTTTTTAAAAAAAATTCAAAAATTCTAATACATCTATTTTCTAAGAAAACGAAAAAAAAAATATTTACCAGTTCATGATTCGGTTTCGTGGGAACCGAATTCCAATCGGGATTAGAAAAAAATTGCACCGACAAATCACAGAATTTGGGTCCCTAAATTTTCCAACTAAAAATGAAAAGCGTGGTATCTGTGTAATTTTTGTGCACAGTATGCTATGGTGGTAATAAAAAAAGGGAAGTGTGCTATATGTCTAAAAAAGTTAAATGGCACATGTGATAAAACATTATAAAAGTAAAAAAATTTCAAGTTAATTTTCTTAGCAAAGATTTTGAGCATTTCTTTAATGGGAAAAAAGTTACAATTTTGAGAATGATATTCTTGTAAGTACTATGAATGGGAAAGGTTATTCTCTTTAAAAAGATATTTGGTAAAAAAATTTAAATTTATTTGAATTTAAATTTATATCTTTAATTTTTGACATATAGAGTGAATTCCGTGTTGATCTTCTAAATTTAAAAAAAAATTTGTTATTTAATTTTGCTTAAAAAAATAGTTTCTAACACTAAATGATTTTTCAAAACTAGTTTGTAAACAATAAATTTAGGGGATTAAACCAAATTATTATAAAGTAAGAGATTAATTTTTTTTTTTGAAATTTGTAACATTGAAATCTAACTCAATTTAAATGTAAAGAACTACAACTATAGTTAAGCTTTTGTTTCATTTGAAAAAAAAAAAGGAAAATGAAATTGAAAAGTTTTATTAGAAAATAAATTTATTCCTGTAAAAAAAAATTAAATCTTCTCACTCTTTTTACCCAAAAATAAGAAAACAAACATGTACTATGTGATGTAAACTTCTAAAATAACTAATGTAGAAATGTCTTTATATAACTTCTACCAAACATTTCCAAATTCACACTCTCCATATATTTAAAGCGACCACATTCTTATATTAAAGTTATCATTCCTTTATAAAAGGGGCATATTACAGAATCTGATACAGTTGAGTGGTATTCTTTTTACAAATTTCTGTGACCATTAGTTCTTGCAAATTAAGCTTGGGAAAGTTCTTATGGAAGTGATGGTTTATTTGTGTGAAATTAAGGAAAAGGAAGAACATGCAACAACATTGTTGGTAGTGGAGTGAGGAATCACATTCTCTAGAATGATAGCAATACAAAATTTGGTATAAAATAAGAAAAAGGAAAAGGAAAAGAAGTATTTGCAGGAACATTGGAGAATTATTCTTCATTTGCGGGGACAAGTGCTTTACATGTAATATGCTTGACATGATTTACAATTTACTTTCTATGATTCAATATCTTCAAGCAGAATTGTTCTCTAGATTTTGTTTACTTACTACAATGATTAAGTTAGTTTGAAGGTGAGAATGTTCTTATGTTATTTAGGTAAAAAGTAATTTTGTTTGGTAAATTTAATTAGAACTTTACGAGGGAATCATTATAAGAAAATATTAAATAGCAACTAAATTTAAAAATAAAAAATAATTAGTTATTATATTGATTAAATTATACACCGTTTTATAAATTAAAAGTATTAATATCTAAAATAATCTCTATTAAAAGTATTAATATCTAAAATAATCTCTATTATTATTTTTTGATTTGTGAGTTAAAGTCTAAATTAATTTCTACCATTAATTACCAAGATTTAAACTACTCAATATTATTGATTTGAAATTAGTTTTTAATTTAAACATTAAAGTTCATAAACACATCTTCACTTACCAAATCTTAAAAGATGAAAACATAGTGAGCACCGGTTTTTACCATAAAACTACTTTGCCCACTTATTACAAAATTTTCAATTATTGATGTAGTGACTCTTCATTAGCAAATATCGGCTATATATATATATATATATATATATATATATATATATATATATATATATTTTTTTAAAATATAAAACTACAAATGAGACCATTCTCCAAAATGTATAAGGCATATGGTTTATGTATCGTATATCTTTGATTACATCTTGGTCATATGGGCTCAGATGTACTCAGCCTAGATGCATTCGGCCAGAATTAGACCACATCAGCTAGACTGATTAATGTTGGAAAAATATGATTAAATTAATAAGAAAAGCTAAAGCATGTTAATCAAGGTGATCATGCCACATGGCCCAGGCCCATATGGGTAAAAGGGGTAAAAGGCCAATAAATATGGTATAAACAACATATTGCATGAGGTAAATATATGAGGCTCATTAATTATTGCATTTACTGGTTTCTGACATACTTGGCCGACTTGAGTGCTAGAGTGTCTTCTGCATGCACATCTCCCTTTTGACTTTGAGGAGAGGAGTACTTAGAACATCCTAGTTCAAGGAAGAGAGGTGATACCTTGGAGTACACGTGAAGTATTGAAAATTGTCTTTAAGAGATATATTTGATCCTCTAAGAACATTTTGGCACCCACCGTGGGCCACAAAGCATACTTTGTGAAGAGAGCATTATATGGTATCTACAATAAGCATAATGGTTGGAGCAAAGGAAGTAGGACCCTCATGACAAGCCTATAATAGACTTTTCAGAAGAAAGGGTGAACACCAATGGATATATAGACTTGTACACCACCTTTGGAGGAGAGCTGACAAAATGATATCAAACCGATATTTGGTGGTAGACGCCAACACATCATACAACATCCTCTTGGGACGCATATCCCTAAACCATCTTGACATGATCGTATCCACTCCCCACCTTTCATGAAATTCCCCTGAGCATCAACTAATATTATCATGATCCATGGGTATTATAGGATGACTCCTGAATGCTACATCGCGAACTTACAACTACCATTCCCTCAATTCAATCAAAGCAACATTGAGAGAGCAGAACTTGCTAAGTTGGTCTTAGGAGGAGAAAACCTAGGCCCTAGAGTGGGAAATGATATAAGAGTTGAACCTGTTCGAGAAACCAAGTTTTTTCCCTTGCAAGAAGTCAAGGCCTCAAGATGGGGGTAACTTTGAAAGGAGAAGGAGAGAAAGTAATAAGCGATTTCCTGACCAAGAATGTGAACTTGTTTGCATGGATGACTGCATACCTTCCCATGTATACCCAAGGGTAGAATGCTGATAAGTGTCAAGAATAATTAATTTTCTAATTGAAATTGACACTTATCATGTATCAAATTATTTGTGTATAAAGCAAACCTCCTTAACTTAAGATACAAAATGAGGTATTGAGAATTGGAGTTTTATGAATTGTATTGATCTTTTGCTATTTTGTAATGAATATGAGATAAATATCAATTATGCACCTAAGTCGTGGAAGTAGAAAAGAAGGGACAACATATTTTGACTTGCTAGTTGAGCAAAACAAATTGGAGTTGAGCCACATGAGAAAACCTTCATTGCAAGGAAATTTGGAGCACAAATCCATGAGGCTGAGCAACTAATAAAACCCTCATAAGAAGGAAAGGTCAAGTGCTAAGCACCAGGATAAGGGGCTGAGTTGAGAAAGAAACCTACTTGTGAAGAAACCTGTGTGATTGAGCGCCAAAAGTTGGGTTGAGCACCGCCCAAAAATTCCTATAAATTTAGACCTCATGTTCTCATTCTAGGCATTGGGTGGAGAATTATAAATATAACAATAGAGTAGAAAAGGGTTTGTGAGGCATGAGAGAGATATTCTTATTGTAGATTCTATGTCTAGATTCTATGAGTAGTTGAACTCTCTCTTGTCCAAGTTTTATGTAATCAATTATAATTCTCCATCCTCCTACTTCTTGGGTATTTATCTATACTTTCATTCAATAGTTTGTGGTTTGATTTATGCTTAATGATGAATTGACAACTCATCTTATTTTATTGGTTTGAATTTAGTTAGAAGATTTGTCTCAACTTGTGTTGATGAATTGAAAACTCATCCTATTTCATTGGTTTGGATTGAGTTGGAAGACAAGTCTCAAATTGAGGTCCAATCAAACCACACTTTTGCTAGAGGCTTCCACAAGATCTAGAGAGTGTGATGGATGAAAAAGTCTTGCACAATAAAACAAGGATTCATTCAACCAGGAATGGAGAAATCGCACTGCGTTTGAAGTCCTTAGGTTCTTGGTTGTAGAAATGGGCGTAGATCTACATAGAAAGAGTAATCCTTAGATATTGAATGATTGCATATCAAGTAGACAAGATAGTAGTGGTGCATTAGTAGAAGATGAGATGAAATCTAAACATTGCCTCTACTTCACTCAATCTATCTAATTACTACTATCTATATTACATGTAGTCTTTATAAAAACTAAAATAAAAAACTGAAAAGCTAACTATCAACATACTTGCTAAATCCACGTGGATATGATAACCCCTATTCGGTTGTTCTACAATCGACTTAGTGCACTTGCCAAAAGGTCACACAGGTGGATAGCACTTTTAAAACTTGATTTTATGTGATGTTGGGGCTTAAGCCCAATGGACTAAAATTGTTGTGGCTTAAGCCCAATGGACTAAAATTGTTGTGGCTTTTGGGGCTTAAGCCTAATGGACTAAAATTCTCAACTAGAGTTTACCGCCATCATATGCCATAGGTTGTCTGTATTCAAGGAGGCTAAGCCAATATCACAGAAGAAGAGCAAACTAGGAGAGAAGACAAGGTTAGTCCTAGGGATGCTTACTCCTTGCCTAGTATAGACTGACTGGATGATGGCGTAGTCGATCATAATGTGCTAAATTTTCTAGACGCTTACTCGGGGTATAACCAAATCTCCATGGTTGAATCAAACAAACTCGAAACAACTTTCATCACAAAGGAAGCTAATTACTATTATGAAGTAATGTCGTTTGGTTTGAAGAATGCAGGCGCAACCTATTAGCGGCTCATGGACAAGGTATTTTTCCATTTCATCAGCAAGAACGTCGAGATTTTTGTAGACGACATAATGGTCAAATAACTCACCCATTCTCAACACAAAAAGGACTTGTTTGTTGTGTTTTAGCCTTTAAGGAATATAATCTATGGCTTAACCCAGAGAAATGTATTTTGGGTGTTGATAGAGAAAAGTTTTTAGGTTTTTTGCTAACCCATTGGGAATAGAGGCGAATGCCGAGAAGTGCAGGGCTATCATTAATATGATGGGCAATAAAAGCATCAAAGTAGTTCAAAGGCTAATAGGAAGGTTGAGGACAATATCTCGCTTCCTACCAAGGTTAGCTGAAAAGACGAAGCCAATACTGAAATTGTTGAATTGGATGGGACAAAGACTTCCAGGCCAGGTTCGAGGACATCAAAGTTGGATTAACCTCCCACTGGTGCTTCAAAAATTGAATACATCAAGGCCATTCCTAGTTTATATCGTTGCAATATAGGTTGTCATTAATGAGACTTTGGTGCAAGTGCATGATAGGGAGCTAGTAGCCCTATCGCTACTAATGCTAAAACTCGTTACTAGATGGTCGAGAAATTAGTCGTATCACTACTAATGACAACGAGAAGGCTAAGGCCTTATTTTATGAGCCATGAAGTAATGGTAAAGACTAACTACCCGATTTAAAAAATATTGCAAAAACTCGACATGGTCGACAAAATGACATCCTGGGTCTTGGAGTTATCCAAATTCCATATTCGACATGAGCAGAAAGGGTCCATAAAGTCAAAGTGCTTGGTGGATTTTGCTAGTGAGCTTTAGATTGAGCACTACAAAGAAAAATGAAATTTCCTATGGAAAAAATCTGTATTTAATGCATAAAATCATTATGTAATTAGATATTATCTACGAATTACATACAAAAACAAACCTGTATGTAAACCGGGCATTGATAAACTTACATATGGAAAAAATTTCATATGTTGCTTTACATACAAATTGTTTTTGTAGGTATTAAAATCTGTATGTAAATTACATACAGATTATTCATTATGTAATTTTCGTTGACTTACATACGAAATATTTCATCTGTAATTATCGATGACTTACATACGGAATATTTCGTATGTAATTTACATACGAAAAAATTCACAGGTAATGACAAAGATATATTTTGTATATTACATACAGAATAATCCATATGTAATTTACATACGAAAAAAATACATATGTAATGTTGAATGTAATATGTACAAAATAATCCGTATATAATATTGCGTCAAATTCATACAGTTTATTCCGTATGTAATCTGTATGTAATAATATACTTTTCAAATTAAAAACTTATTTCTCTTTATTTCCATTTTTTTTTACATTTCTTGTCAATTGCAATGAAATTTCACTGACACCAGCAAACAACATTTCATTTAACCCAAATCCAAGTTAATTATAAACAATGTAAAATACAAATAAAAGATAATATAACATTATACAAATCCAACTTATAAACAAAATAAGTGCCAACAATTCAATCTAAAAGTGCTAATATAGTTCTAATAAAAGTGCTAAAATAACATAATGGTAATCAAGCTCTAACAAAACATCATCTAAAAGTGATAACATAATGAAGAAGTGCAAACATCTAAAGGCTTAATATTCAAAGTAGTCATGTCATTCTTGTTGATTGTTTAGTTGTGGTTGCTCCTGGTCTTGTTGAGGTTGGCTTTGCTTAGGTTGGTGTTGTTTCTCTTATTACTATTGTTGTAATGTAGTTGGTGCATCTAGTGGAAGGAAAGGGAGGACAACATTAACAAAGGACTGAAATTGTCCTTGTTGTTGTTGTAACTGTTGGCTTATCCTCTCATTGTCCTCCCTATAATTCAAAACTTCTTGTTTTGGTTGGACAATATCTTTTGAAGAGTGACTTAAAATTCCATGATATGTGAGTTTGTCCACTTGTTTGTACGAGTAACCGCTCCAATCCTATAGATTTGACCCTTTTTTCTTTCCACCTACAACAAAACCCAACTATTAGTCCTCATTCTCTTTTCTTTTATAGGTTCCACGGGGGATGATTCAGATTGCCCAACACAGAATGTAGCCTTTGATCTAGCTTGAACAAATATGCTCTAAAATTCCTCCTATTATTCAAAAAGCAATTTAATTCATATATACAATTGATAACCTAATAAAAGAAACAACAAAAAATAGAAATACTAGACTTACATGTGTTTTCCTAAATCGTTCATCCACAAATTCTCCATTACTCTTTTGGACGACCTAATTCCTTCTCCTATAAACAACATGACATGATTAATATGGGTTATAGAGAAAGAAAAACAAACTTTGTTTGGTACACTTACCATGTGAATTTTGTATAGTAATGGATCCACTTGTATGCAAACTCCCACCTATTTCAGATGCCCGATTTTGTCGGGCTTGTAAACACTTTATACGATATTGAGGAGAATTCCAAATTTCTAGTAGTGCATTCCAAATCTCATCAAACATCCACTCCAACTTTTTCCATTTTTTCTCGTTATCATAAGCATCTCCGATAGCCTATGTAAGGCTTTTGAGTGAAAATTATTTTTTATGTGATCCTCATCTTTAGGTCTCCAGTTGACCATCCTTTATGTAAAGACAATTTCAAAATACATCAACAATGTAACAATTGTCTGTTATAGTTTTAAATAGGAGAAAACTTACTTTAAAATGTTGGAAGAATCTCTCTTTTTCTTCACTAGTTAGTGAACCCCATATAGGCCATGGCTTAGTGTATTGTTGCCTAATGGTCATTGTGATGGCATTGGTTGCTAGCGTACCTAGAAAAAACCTTAACAAAAGAATTTTGTGAAAATAATTAGTATACAATAAATTGATAAAACAAATAATGCAAATAACTTGTTATATTAATCATTACCCATGAGCCTGAGGTGAAATCATAGGAAGATGTGCATGACGTATGGGTTCCTCCTAGATGTCTGATTGCACATCATCTTGGTTGGTAGATACTTCATGACCTTCCTCAACAAGTGAACGATGGACTCTGGAAGACACTAACAATGGTGAAGACACTAGCAATGGTGACGGTACTGATGATGTCGAAGGCCCTATAGGTAATGGAGAAGGTGATGTTGCAACAACTAGGGATGGGGAAGATACGACTGTAGCATCGACACCTAATTGGGTAGGTCTGTTGACCACAACTGAGGATGGTGAAAGTAGAGGTGTAGGAGTTGGGGGTGGGACATCTATTTTAAGTACATAGTTTGGCCTTTTATTTTTCGTTGCCCCTTTTCTATTATATGAAAATAGTAACCAATTATAAAAGAAAGCAACATAACAAGACTATAAACAAACAACATAGTATATAAATGTTTTCAATAACAATCTTAACTTTAAGGAATAAGTATTTAACAAAAAAATTAATATATATAAGAACATATCCTAATATGTGTTTAGACTTCAATCATCATCATCATCATCATCAAATTCCTCTTCTTCGTTATCTTCTTGACAATTGTTTTCTTCAATTTCCCCTTTTTTACTATTTACTTCAAAATAATTATCTTCAATGTCAAAGTCTTGTTCTGATTCACAATTTTCAAACTCCAATTTATTGTCAAAGTCTTGTTTTGAATACTCACTCAAGGTATGGCTTAAATTTAGTGCAATTGATCAATACATGAACATGGGCAGAGCTGCACTCTTCATAGGTTAACCAATGAATTGACTTCTTCCCTGAATAACGACCAGGTGGGAAGCAAAACTATAACTCGAGCTACTAAGTTTTGAACAATGTCAACACCATCAACCAAAATTTGGTTCATCAATCAAGTCCACCACTGATAAAACTAATGGGCACCTAATGCAGGTCCAACATTGTTCCCAATTCACTCATTCATCTCATTTAACCGAGATAAAGGGATAAGAGCAAAGAAATAAACAAATCGATAACTACGAACCGCATATGAAACGATAACAAATCGATAGGAAAGAAAGAAACACATTACAAATTCGCTTACCAAATGTGAAACAGTTGGAGCTCGAGCTACTCTCTTCGATTTGGAACAAACCATACCTATGGTTTCAGAAATAGGGATTTCAATCTTCAGAGAATAGAGGAGGGTAAATGTAATAGAAACCACAAAATAATCACGCAAGAAGGCAACGTACAAATAGGAAAAACTCACTCTAAGCTCCGATTTCTTTGTCCAAGCTATAGGAAGCGAACCTAAGTGATATAGTACTCCAATGTGCGCAAGAGAGAGGGGCGCCAATCTGAGCAATGAACACAAGATGAACAAGGAACGTGAGTGATGATGAAATCAAAAAGAGGGGCGTCAATCTGAAAGAGATGAGAAGTGGTAGAAGGCCTTTGTCGATTCGCTAATGTCTTCAACGTTCACTTTCACAAAAAGAGTTTTCTTTAAATTTTAATTTTATTTTTATTTTTATTTTTATTTAATATCCGTATGTAGATTTCGTATGAAATGTATTATTTCATTTATATATGGATTTTACATACGGAAAAAGGATAGAAGAACTTGTTTATCGTTACATATGAAAATAACCCGTATGTAACAAGATTTTATATATGGAAAAAAATTTGTATGTAAAATCCGTATGTAAAGCTTAATTTACATACGAATTTTAATCCATATGTAATTATCTATAGATAATTTTGATTTTTTTTTGTAGTGGAGGAGTGGTTGGAAGGTGCAGGTCATAAAGAAGTATTATTGGAGAAATCGTTACATTTTCGTTTCAAGACTTCCAACAATCATACCGAGAGTATGATGTCCTAATAGTTGGACTCTCCTTGGAAAAGGAGATAGGGGCAATAAAGTTGATAATATCAAGTAAAGGGTGCATTGTTTCTCAAGTACTATCACTTGGTAAAGGCTATGTTGGATGTTTTTTTAGAGGTTAAGCTGGAGCACATTCCCAAGGGTCATAATATAAGAGCTGGCGTGCCCTCAAAGCTGGCCAGTACCAAGAAGATAGGGCGATACAAGCCATTTTTACAATAGGTGCTTTCGACACCTTTCACTAAGGCAATAATTAAATGTATGATGGTAGAAGCAGAAATAATGTGGATGACGCTTATCATCTAATACCTTATAGATGGGAAGATACTCGAGGGGGAGGAGAAAAGATGGGTGAGAAGATCAGGCATGTACACTATACTTGATGGTGAGTTATTTAGAATAAAGTATTGTCGCCCATTGTTAAAATATGTCACCTTAGACCAAGATGACTACATTATGAGAGAGTTGCATGAGGGTATTTATGGATACAACTCAAGGGCGAGGACCATGCCGGCGAAAGTGTTGCGAGCCATGTACTTCTAGCTGACCTTAGAAACTGATTGCACCGAATATGTGAAGAAATGTATACCATGCTAGAAGCATGGTAATTTAATCCATGGTAAACATGAAGAGTTGTATCATATTTTCTTGTTGTGGCCCTTTGCCAAGAAGGGAATAGACATCAAAGGCCCTTTTGGTCTAGGAAAACGTCAAGTTCCTATTAGTCGACATTTACTACTTCACCAAGTGGATTAAGGCAAAGTCTTTAGCCATCATCACAACCCAATAGGTGTAGAGATTTGTGTGGAAAAATATTGTATGTTGGTATAAGGTGCTACATACTAATATAACAGATAATGAAAGACAATTTCTAGATAAGGGCGTAACCGAGTTCTATACCAACATTTGTATAAAACACATTACATGTTTTGTAGAGAACCCTCAATCGAACAGACAGGTTCAGGCTACAAACAAGATCATCTTGGTAAAATTATAAGAGGTTGGACTCAACCAAGGTGAGATGGTCAAAAGATCTGATAGAGGTGTTGTGAGCATACAAGTGCGCTCCTCAGTCTTCTACTAAAGAGACACTCTTCAGCTTGATGTGTGATATTGATTCCATGATTCCAATAGACATATGTGAGCCTTCTTCTCGACGACAAAGATATGACGAAAGTAGTAATGGAGATTGTCTTCATGTTGATTGGGATTTGCTTATTGAAATGCCAAAGAAAGCTCAAATCCAAGAAGTCGATACCAAGAAAAGGGCAACTAGAAAGTATAATTCTAAGTTAAAACTGAGAGCATTTCAGAATAGAGATTTGGTATGGCGTATGGCCAACAATGCCAGGAAAATTGAAGGCAAGTTCTCAGCTAATTGGGAAGGACCATTTCGGGTGGTACAAGATGCCGACAAAGGCGCTTACAGACTGGAGTATTTATCGGCCCAACCTATACCTAATACTTGGAATATAACCTAAAATTTTACTTCAGCTAAATCTTATAAGTCAGAGCGTACTCTTTCCTTCCTCAGTCTTTTGTCCTTAAGGAGGGTTTTGGTCGTGAAGGTTTTAGTGAAGCACTTCATCATGAAAATAAGTGGGTTTCCTATAAATATTTGTGATATTCATGATTGTTCTTAAAAGTTACAAGTCCTTGCACTTGAACATGTTCTCGATCTCTTGTGAAGAACCATCTTGGTCCTATTTTAGCTTGACAAATGATTTTTTAGATGGTTATGATTACTTCAATTTTAATTCAACATTACACCTAAAAGATCTAAGGGTTATCACTACATGAATTATTAGATTTAGTAACATTTTTCTATTACATTTATCTAAAATGTTACCTTATGAATAATTATAGTAATACTTCTAGAAAATGTTATCATAAGTACTTAAAAATGTTACTATAAATATTGTTATTATGATATTGTAACATTTTTAAATAAATGTTACTATAAATAAATAAATAAATAATTTTCATTTTTTTACCTTAATTGTAAAATTTTAAAATGATAACAATAAATTTATAATTAATTAATTTCATTATAATATTGAAATAGTTAATATTAATTTAAAATTTAATATTTTAAAGTAATATTTTAACTTATTTTAAAATTAAGGCATCATGCAAATTCACTTGCTTGGAAAACTTTTGATTCACTACATCCTGATTTTGCATTGGATCCACGAAACGTGAGGCTTGGGTTAGCAAGTGATGGATTTAATCCATATAAGACAATGAGTAGCAAATATAGTATTTGGCTGGTTGTTCTAATGTCATACAACCTACCTCCATGGGCCTGCATGAAGCAACCTTATTTGATGTTATCTTTACTTATTCCAGGTCCTTCTTCCCCTAAAAGTAGCATAGATGTCTATTTAAAACCTCTAGTTGATGAGCTAAAGGAGTTATGGGAGAAAGGAATTGAAACCTATGATGCCTCTAGTAAGCAATATTTTAATGTTCGAGCTGCATTACTTTGGACTGTGAGTGATTTCCCTGCCTATGCTATGCTATCAGGTTGGCGTACTAGTGGAAAGTTGGCGTGCCCTGTGTGTAACTATGATACATGGTCCAAGTACTTGTCAAAAAGTAAAAAGATGTGCTACATGGGTCATCGTAGATTTTTGGACTCCAATCACAAATGGCGGAAAAATAAGAAGTGTTTTGATGGCTATGAAGAATTTAGAGTTGCTCTGGTTCCATTATTAGGTTCTACTATATTGGAAAAAATTGGCGAAAGAGAAAATTTATTTGGAAATCCTCAAAAGAGGAAAAGAAATAATGTTGATTCATGGACAAAAAAAGCATATTATTTGAGTTGCCATATTGGGATACTAATTTGCACCGTCACAATCTCGATGTAATGCACATCGAAAAGAACATTTGTGAAAATGTAATTGGAACATTGTTGAATGTAGATGGTAAATCAAAGGATCATATCAAAGCTCGCCTTGACTTGGTAAAGATGGGTATAAGGCAGGACATTCACCCAATAGAAATAGAACCAAATAAATATTTGTTACCACCTACACGATTTACTCTTTCATCAAAAGAAAAGGATATCTTTTGTGGCATCTTGAAAGGAGTGAAGCTTCCAGAAAATTATGGGTCTAATATTTCTAATTGTGTTCAACTTGAGCAGCAAAAACTTCTTGG
>Ga0214545_1005400_pt1 | contig 23151 bp, 12 predicted proteins | sample CNSS4metaG_FD_160064 | JGI IMG/M metagenome (GOLD analysis project Ga0214545, IMG submission 160064) | Root nodule microbial communities from cowpea collected in UCLA plant growth center, Los Angeles, California, USA - CNSS4 | ecosystem: Host-associated > Plants > Roots > Nodule | place: USA...
GAACTCACGCCCTCGAGAAAATCTCAACTAATGAACGGTTATTTATTTGGGCTTTTCAAAGTTAGCCAGATCCGCTTCATGAAAGTCCATTGAACTTTGACGGCCCAATAAATGGAAAACCACATCGCAACTTTTCTTATTAGAAATTGTTCGTTGTGAATAGTAATACTACAGTGTACCCCCCTTATTTCACAAGGCTATGGTAATAAAAACAAGGATTAAATATGACTTTTGTCTCTCAATAGTAAATTTTGAAATTAGTCAATTTTAAAATTTTAAATCAATTTAGTTTTTTATTTTTTGAAATACATGAGTTTATTTTTTTTAATCAAATTTTGTTAGGTTTATTTAATGTTTCATACGTATTTTAGGATTGTATTTGAATTGTTCATTCTTTAATATTAAGTCAAATATTATTATGAAACGTGTTTGAAATGTCAAATAAACTTAACAAAATTCAATTAAAATGACTAAATCTATATATTTTAAAAGATAAAGGATTAAATTGGTATAAAATTTTAAAATGGATTAATTTTAAAATTTACTGAAAATTAATAAATAAAAATATATTTAATCCTAAAAATAATTTCCGGTGCCTTTAAACTTTGGAAATGTCTAGAAAGGGGCAGAAAAAGTAATGATAGAAGGAACAAAAATAGTTAAAAGAAATAGTTGCAGAGCTGAAGCAATTGATGAAAAGAAGAGTATGGTCCACGCACAAAAATGGATTCTGCAAGAGAAGCATTTTCCTTTTTTGCTCTAATCATCTATTTATCTTTTTTTCTTACATTCTTTGCTTGCTTCTTCTTCACTACTGCAAAGTATCTTTATGCTTAGTCTACGGATCAAGACAAAAAAGGTTAAACTAATCAACTAGTTTCTTAATTATTTATATTTTTTGTTCAGTTATCGACTATATTTTTAAACATAAACTAAATATAGTTACTTTTATTAGAGAAATATTAAAAGACTATGAAGTGGTTTGTCCAACTGGATTAAAACGTTAATAAATGGAAGAATAAATTGATTTCACAAATTAATGCATACCTTTTTAAAGTAGAGGCTACTATTAGCAATTGGTTGTATCATTAAATATCAAACATTTGATAAATCTAATACAAAAAAGATAAAATATGTTTAATTTTCGAACACAGTGGCAAAATTCGCCAAATTAAAACTTGGGAGCGGGATGCGCAAAAATATAATACAATGTGAAAATACGTCGTTAACATTGAAAAAAATAGAAAGAAATTACAAAAGGTAAAAATATGTGAGTAATGACAAAAGAATTGTGGATAATAAATTATCCACGGATTACTGACGATCCCAATCTATGTGTAATAGTACGTAAGTGTATTTTTATGAATTTCTGGTCCGTGAAAAATTTCAATCTATGAATAATACATATGAACCGTCATTTAGGGGTGTCAATGCGGGCCGGCCCATTTCGTTTAGGCCTGTCCCGCATAAGATCCGCACAACGCGGGTTGGTCCGTCCCGTCCCGCATACTTCTTAATCTGCTTTTTTTTAAAAAAAAATTAAATTTTTTTTAAATTTTTATGATAAAACTTTCAATGTTTAAAAATTGGGAAACTTTAAGAAGTTCACAAATTTAAGTAAAGACTTTGGAGAATTAGATGATAAATTGATAATTCAACATTTTCGTCATATTCATACTATGACATACACAATATATTCTTTACATTTTAGCACATTAAAAATTATACAAGAATTTGAAACGTTAATGCAAGATTTCATAAAAAAAGTAATTAATATACACAAGTACAAGTTTTTCTTTTTAATTTTATGCCGGCTTGCAGGCCGGCCCGCGCGGGACGCGGGCCGAGCTAGCGTGGACCTGCGGGCTCACTACCTTGGCCTGCCCCGCGTTTTTTCTGCGGACCCACGGGCCAGGCCCTAATTGCCATCCCTACCGTTATTCGTAGGTAAGTACTTCCTGCTCAAATTTCGTAGGTAATACATATGGCCACAAGAATAAACCTAATGGTTCTACCACCATGAATGACGAGATAATTTGGTCTCTAAAGTAGTAAAAACTTCCAGCAAGAAAGTCATTCTATAAAATATTTCTTTCTAGTAACAATGTCATCCAAAATATCATTTACAGTGTTCATGCTTCGCAAGTATGGATGAACCTAAAGCTCAATTTAGCCAAGTATATTCTTTAAAAAATATTTTTTTTTTTTTTTTTTGTCTTTTAGAAGAAAATCATTTTTGTACTGTATTTAAATAACTTATTTTGGAAAACTTGGAACCATTCACATTACTATATATAATAGTTATCATCCTTAATTAAACATATATTATATTTCTGATAATGCATTTGATCTTGACAAAGAAAATGATATGACATATATAGTTTATAATGCAAATATTTTTCCTTATAAGTTCTTATGTAGCATGATCATCAAAAGGACTTCACACAAAATATAAATGCTAACAAATATGGTCGAATAAAATATCTACGGATAAATAAGTACTAAATTTTGTATATTTGGACTTTGTCATATCAATTAAAATATGTAACATTCTAGTCGGATATTACTTATTTAAATAAAATTAATTATAAATAAATATAAAGATAACATTTATTCTACACACTTTCCAAAAACGCGGGGAAAAAAATTGTTATAAGCGCTAAAATGTTGAAAGCATAAAATTTAGTTCAAATCTTTACATCTCCAAATCCAAATTTAAAAATTTAGATTACAGAAAAATAATATAAAACTATAGAAATAAAAATGTCCTCGAGTTGTCCCACTCCGACGTTAAGTCTCATCAGCACCTCCTGCAACATCATCTGCTCCATGTAACGAGTTATATGATCATCGCCAAATACAACAGATAAGGTAAGCTTAACAGAATAAAAATGCAATACACAAAATACTAAATAATCATTCAATATTCCAAACACTTCTAACATGCCCCAAGTCTCACACCCCAGTCTTCATCTCTTCCTCTGGACGCCTGTTGATTCTACGTCCTTTGATGATTACATTAATTGATCTTTGTTGCCACAAGTGTCTACTCGCGCCTCCGACTACATACCACCACCTATAGTAGACACGTGGGAATGACCTTGTCACAGCCACAATCCGCAACATCAAGTGGAGTTCCCCAATACGAACCAGAGTCCGTATTTGTCCCAAGACTACCAAACTCACCAGATAACACCGATGAGGGCAATCTTCCAGAACCCATCCAATCAACTCACGATCTCGCACACTCCACTGAACTTCCAAAACCACCATACTACAAAAACTACTTCCATACACAACTAGATCAACGACTTCATTAGCTTTACCAAGAGCTTCACTTCCTCTTGTCCAATCTACTAAAGATGACAATGACACAACTAAAATTGACAACAAAAAAGGCAACAAAACTCGATCTCGTTGCATGTCCTTGTCTATATGGCGATCAAAATGCAAAAGAAATGTCAAAGCGCATGTTGGGATTGACGATAAAAAAGCCTAAACCGTGGTTTGGCCAAAATCTTCTCTTTTAAACAATTGAATCAAACACAAAGAAAAACACGAGAAATCCATTGAAATGTGTATGCTTACCTGATTGCAGACCATAAAGCCAAGGTCAACATCAACACCATCCACATTCACATTCACTCACGAACCTACTCATCAGAATACCCACTAATCCCAGAAGAATTCAACCCATTAATCCCAGTACCAACCACTGCATACCTCGCGAAGTTTCACAGATAGGGTTTTTCAATGTTCTGCAATAGTCCCAAAATGTCATAGTTTCCAACCCAACAATATGCACGACTCATAACATCTAGCATTCTGTAATGACCCGTAACACCCAAGGTTTTGCTAGGGCCTCATGAATCACATATGGGTTTTCGAAGTTTTGGGAAATTAGAGTTTTTTTTTTTAAGATTTTGAGGTTTTGTGAGTTTTTGGAATGTTTGGACGATTTTGGGAGAATGTGTGAAAATTTTGGAGGCAATATTAGTTTTTTATTTTTGTTTTTAATTTAATTTGACTTAGTTTCAATTTATCCATGGATTAATTAGTTTTATCCTTGAAGTTTCTTTTCCTATGACCTCTTCTTCGGTAAATAAGTTTATTATGTGTCTAGTTTTGCTTATTTTTTATTTTTTTATTGGTATTAATAAAATCAGTGGGTAAGTTTGTAGGTGACAAATATATATCACCAAACAGGTACTTTTAATATTGGAACATGTTTAATAAGTGCATCTTGATCGATTTCGTAACAAGAACACCAAACAAAGAGTAAATCAAAAGAGTCAAAAAACTTAAAAATCGACTTTGTAACCCCGAAATACCAATGAACTTCACTTGAAAAACATATATATTGAATTTCCGTTGTTTGTATTTATTCGTAAATGAATTGATTCAAACACATGTAACCATCGTTGTACATATGTAGAAACAAATAAAGCTAAGCGTTATGTAAAAACAACAATGGCATCTAAAGCTGCTTCTCCCACTGTCAAACCCTCTCTAAAGCCATGTTCACAGTGCAGAACTTCTTTTTATGTGAGGAGAGTCTAGGCCTTTGCTTTTTTATATACATAAATTAAAATATTTATATTTAATTTTAATATATTTTTTATTTTTCATATTTAACATTTTAAAGCTTTTGTTTATCTATAAAATAATATTAATATTTTTAATATACTTTTAAAAATCCGTCACTGTATGTTTATGTTACTTGAATTCGTGATCTTACTTTGATGCTCCTTCAAATTCTTATGTTCATTATATTATCTTAATTTTTCTTACTTCACTGTCATCATTTTTATCATATGCTTTAGAGGATTCTTTCTTACTAACAAGATTTTGTTTAACTAATTTAGTGCTTATAATTTTTTTTACAAACATAAAATATATATATATATATATATATATATATATATATATATATATATATATATATCACCAAATACACGTCTATAAAAATAAATTTAATCTCTGATCAATACTTATTCAAACTTAAATTTACAAAATTGATTACTTAATCAATACTTCATTAAAATTCATTTGTCTAATATAAATCATTCAACTTAAATCTATATTTTCATTATCTCCCCTCATTCAACCTTTTTCATAATTCACTCATCATTAGATAATTAAAATGAAATTATAGAGGCAGAAAAAAACAGGAAAATCTTAATTATATTAATTTTTAATTAGATGGGTTATAGTATACAGTTTTGTATTAATTTTTAATAGAAAAATGAATTTTAATAATAATTGTATTAATTTTTAATTTTAATTACATTAACTTTTAGTTAGATTTATGTTTAACTTTTAATGAAGGTATCATAGTTAATGTTAGTCAAAAGTTTCTCTCAATCAACAGAATAAATTTTAAAAAATATATGAAAAAGAATAACATTAATGTCAATGATAAAAAATATTTATTACAAATATTAAAAAAATAAAATTAATTCACGACAAGCATCAATTGAAGAATTTGATTTAATTTACATCTATTTAGAAAATAATATTCTTAATATTGACAGAGAAAATCTAACTAATAAATAATAATCTCACTAATAAATAATAATAATAATTTAAATAAACTAATTTCTATTATTATTAATTAAAAAAATCCTCAACCTAATGATAAATAGTAATTCTAATGATAATACTTCTTCCTCTTCTAGTAAGTTTATAGCAGTCACCAAACAGTCAGTTGAAGAAATTAGAGACATTCAACTTAAAAGAGAAATGTAAATCTGTTTTTCCTCTTCGTAACTTTTATTTTTTTAACACATAATATATATATCCCACTTTAAATCGTTATTATTACCTGTGTGACTCATCATTGTCTCTTAAAATATAAGACAACCGATTATCATTCATGAAATTTAAAGTTATGTTCTTTAGATACTTATACTTTTAACTATCTCTTACCGCTTTGGTGCTAATTAGATACAATGATGCTTCCAAACGGAAAATAAAATGTACACAATAAAAAAATATAACTTTTGGTCATTTAATATACGCATACATATATTTTTTATTGGTTTTAACCCTAAATACGTCAATCCAGCAATTTTTAATATAGATTTGGATTTAAAATCTTAATTTTATTTCCTTCTTTTTTTTTCATCACGAGCAGAATTTTCACATACGCTCGTCATTAGTTTATGTTTCTCACATGTATTAGTTTTTAAACATGTTTTTATATGGATCACGCAAGTCTCATTGGTCACACACACTTAATCAAATAAATCCTACGTGGCATGGATGAATTAGTTTGATGAGCAATGTTTCACCTACAAAATACTATTCTTAATGAGCCTTTCATAATTAAGATGCGAAACTGATATAAAGAATATAAGTTGAGTTCTCTAATTTATGATGTGAAAGAACGTTACGTTATTATTTTTGAACAATAAATTCATCATAATTAAACTTGAATTTATTTTAATTTTATAAAAAAAGGGGAAGATATTCCGTCCACGCACAGCGTTAAATATTCTGTTATCTTTGTTATTTGTTATTTAATACTAAAAGATGCTTGGTGCCGAGCGTGAGTCCGTTCTAAATTATGAATTTAATATATATTTGATATTTCAACAACCCCTCCTACTCTCATAGCCTTGGTTAGTAAATCGTGGTTAAACCAGAGTGAAGCATGTAAGTAACCATGGTTGGAGAAGATAATCACAGGAACAGTGATAGTACGTTACGCGTGTGGCACGTGTGCGGAATCATCTTTTATTTTTTTTGAACGAGAAACGGCATTAATGCTTTAAGATTTAAAACTTGACTTTCCGGTGAAGACCGGGTAATTTAATGAAAAATCATTGTATCTAAGGCAAAAAAAAAGGAAGCATTTTAAAATTAAGTAAACTCACAGTTGTCCTTACCTGCCCCGTGGGGCAGCCCGTAAGGGGGTGTTTCCCGTGTGGTGAGGCTGCCCGAACTGCCCGATTCTCGGGTGAGAAATTACGAGCATTCGGTCTCCAGTACCTCTGTGTGTTTCCTTCTCTCTCTTTCTCACTCACCTCTGATATTTCTATATTTTGGTGCTCTGTGTCTCTACGATCAGGATCCAACGGTCCACAATGTTCGGGGCTTGTGCTGCTTGTTTTCTCCGGTTTTAGAGCTCCAAACCTTCAGATCCACCTCATTCCTCTCCAGATCTTCCTTCCTGGTAAGCGCTTTCAACCTTCTCCTTCTTCAATTCTGGCTAATTCCACGTTTTCTCTTCTCTCTTTACACTCTTTTCACCTTTCTTTTCTCTTCTTTCGCCGTCTCACCTTCAAATTCCTCCTCCTACCACGCCTTCGCTTTCAAACCTAAATTCTGCTTTTTCTCGCGCTTTCCTAGTTATATGTCAATTATGCTTCCTCTGCATCTTATCCTTCCAAGGAGCAGTTCAATTTATTTAATTATTATTATTTTTTTACAAAAATCAGTGTCATAGTTTTTGGTACTTTGGGAAACAAGAGCCACTGTCAATATTTTTGCAGAAGATCTAAATACGGTGATATCATAATTATTATTATTATTTCAATTATTATTTATTGTAATATTTATTATTTACAGGATAAGGTGTTGTAGTGGGAGAAGGAGCTTGTTTGTTTGTTGTACGAAATGGAGACTAAACAGAATTCGGTGACGGTTACGCTCAGTTACGGCGCGTTGACGTGCGCTGCGGAAGTTCTGGCCACTTTGCTAGCTTCTGCTGTCGTCAAAGCCACCCTTTTGGCTCCGGTGAGTCAGTTCTCTCTGTCTTTCTCACTCTAAACCGCTTATTTGTTTTGTAAAAAAGAAAGTCTAAAAAGCTAAAGCGTTAAAAGAACTAAACTATGGTCTGAAGCTTTTACTAGCCTTAACTTGGACAAGATCTAACGTTATCTATATCTTTTGTGAAAGCAATTTGTGTTATCTCTCTCGAGTTCATGTTTTTATGGTCTAAGCAATTATGGGAAATTTTTTTGGTCTTTGTCAGTATGTGCCTATTCTACACGCTATTATGCGCATGTAGGACTGATGAATCACCGAGCTTTGGGATTTTTTTTTTGGGTAACCGATGCTATGTAACCTTATCCTTCCGTGCGCCGGTGATTTTTAACCTTTTAGGTTTGGCGTTTGCTAACGTACGCACTTATTGTATTTTATCTTGACGAGGCAGAGAGGGAGGAAAATAAAATAAGCCGGAAATAAAAAAATAATAATAGGATTTGTTTTTGGTGTTTGGTTTGTTTGTTTCCCGTTGCGGAACTGGGTAGAAAATATAAATTGCGGTTGAGGATTAGTTTAGTTCCGAGGTTTTACTCTGTGGGACCCGGTTTCGAATATGAATTATAAAAATATCTTTTTGTCGCGTGTGAGCGTGTGAAAGTCAAAAGTGAAGGAAAGGGAGGGGAAGCGGATTCGTATGAGTTATTCGCTTGGATATGCCGTTTGAGCGTAAAGCACGCATCACGAACGCGTGTCGTTTTTGTGGTTATGCTTCCTGGCATCTTGGGTGGGAAAAAAGGTGGAATCTTATACGATGGGACATAATTGTAGTATCCACTGTCTCGTGTCTCAACTCTTAACTGTAAACAGTGTCAGTCACTTTTGTTATCTCTGTAGTTGCCCACTACAATATTATCTAAACAATCATTACGACCAATAGTTACTATTCTCCTATTTAATTTTAATTTTCCAACTATATATAATTTAATACTGGTATTTAACTATTCCATTTAAGAATGTTATATTATGCGTTTTCTTTAATTACAATAAACATAGAAGTATGAAAATAGTGAGCCGACTTAGCCGTCTAATTCCTTATATTCTAGAAAACTTAGTAATAGTAGTGTAAATAAAATAGGACACTTTAACTCGTGGGTTTTTATTATTTTATATTTTGGATTAAAGAAAGTTAAGATGTGATGAATGACGTGTCTAATTATTAATAGATATCTGTACGGATAGTGCCTAAAAACAATTCATCTTTTAAATAACTTAAATAGTCAGTTCCATCCCACAGGTTTTTCATCTTTTTAGGGAACACGTGAAATTGATTTTGCTCTTAAATAAAGTAATTGTTTGATGTATTTGTGGTGGAGTTTAAGTTTTCATTTCTTACCATTGTTGTGTTAGTTTCTTTGATTTGGATTTTATCAAACGAAATAAAAGAACAGTGTTCAAGGCATTGTAGAGTAAAAAGAGAGGGGGGTAAAAGTAACATGTAATATAGTAAGAGTTTTGTGTGGTCCTGCTTTATAACATCGTTTAATGGCGAATAACTTTTGAAATATTTTATGTCTAATATGACTAACGCATTGTTTTAAGAAATAGTAAGTTTGGCTGTTTCTTCGGTAGTTAATTGATTTTTTTTTAACTTGTTATTATTTTTTTTTGTCTAATATGACTAACGTTATGTTAAAAAATTATTCTCTGGTTTTCTACAAACATAAAATTAATTTCAAATCTAAAATGAGATATATAATAATATCAGTCTCAAACCCTTTCAAATCAATATCTACATAAGTTGATTGAAGCAAGGTGGACTCATAAAAGGGTTAAAGTTCTTACAAATGTTCATTTCATTATTTACAAAATTCTAATTCAGACTTTCGTTAGAGAGATGTTATTAATCTCTCATCACTTAGCCTAAGAATCCTGAATCTACATTTACAGTAATACATGTTTTGAGACAAAATTTGCAACTCAAAAAACACACCTCACTATTTTGTTTAATTACTCATTCAAATTAAACTTGTGTTTTTTCCTTTCTGAGACTCAATTTGTGTACATCGGTTAGTATAGTATCATTTCCTTGGTTCATTTGTCTGGAAAAATGGATGCAGGATCTCTACCGGCTCTTACTGATCAACACGCCTATAACGAGTGGAGATAACACATCCCAGAGTGAAGACAAGCAACATGATGCGGAGGGGGAAGACGGTAACGATGACGAAGGCAACGACGATGACGAAGGAGATGGTGTATCTGGGGAGGGTGAAGAGGGGGAGGGTGAAGACGAGTTGTCATCTGAAGATGGAGGTGGATACGGCAACAATTCCAACAACAGGAGCAACTCTAAGAAAGCACCCGAAGGTGGCGCAGGTGGGGTGGAAGAGAACGGAGAAGATGATGAAGATGAAGATGGTGATGAGCAAGAGGATGACGACGAGGATGACGATGATGACGAGGATGATGAAGACGAGGGTGGCGAAGAAGAGGAGGAGGAGGGTGCTGAGGACGATGAAAATGAAGAGGACGAGGAAGAAGAAGACGAGGAAGCATTGCAGCCCCCAAAGAAAAGAAAGAAGTGAATTTAGCGTAGTCAAGCCTCCTGTTTGTATTGTTGTGTACGAATTTGGCTTCTAACTTGCATGTTTTTACTTTTTTGGGTACTAAACTTCCACGTTCTTGTTTAGTTTATAAGGAGGCTTATGTAGGACATGTTTTAATTGATATCTATCTTTACCATTGCGTAATTAGAATGCTACATTATTGAGCAGGCAATGCTAAATTTATGAGAGAAAATTATGATCTTAGTTTTGACTTAAGCCTTCTCACGCTCTCTTGATGCTGTTGGCAATGATTTTTGTTCTTCAAATTTCTTGCTTAGTAAGACGTGGTTCTGGGTGCATGAAAGATCCTTTTTATGAACTTACGTTGAGCTCTGAATAGCAGCAAACACAGTGGGTTACTGTTTCTATTGATGTAATCATTTTGAGTTGTTTTTACTGCTTCTTTATACCTGTTATGATGTAGACACGTACATTCTCAAATAGCAGCTTTTCCGATCTTTAACCTTACACGAAGTGTTTCGATCACCTTTTTCTCTAATACAGATTTTTAAGAGAAAAAAAAAATCCATGCGTTCTTTCTTCTGACAGCTGAAATCCCAATTATAAATTCGAAAATGATAGTTTAAAAAAAAAAAAGTTCACAAACTTTGACAAATTACCTTTTTTAGATTAGAAATAGTACTACTTTATTATTTTATTTTAGTTAAAAAATAAAAAATTAATCTATTTATGAAAATTTTATCAAATTCATAAAAAAATGTTTTGTCAAAAAATAATTTTTCATTCTAAATTAACCTAATTTTAATCAAATTGATTATTCTCTATCCAAAATCGACTTATAAAAAGAAAATAGATAAACTTGAAAAATGATTATCTGAAAATATATTAATTTTAATCAAATCAATGATTATCTGATTAATTGACTTGTAAAAAGAAAACAAATAAATTTGAAAATATAAAAAAATTCAAATTCTTTTTTCCTTAGAATGAAAAAGTTTTTAATATTACTTTTTAAGAATTTTAAGTTCTTCATTTTTAAGTAATCCATTTAATTTTATAAAATTTGAGGATTTCAATTTTTTTTTAATTTCTTACCAAAGAAAATATGTGTTAATGTAAAATGTTTCAAGTTTTTTTATATAAATTAATTACCCTCGTAAAATTTTCCATGAATTATAAAGCTAAGGGTAATAACTACTTTTAAATGAATTTATTGATATATGAACTCTAAATTAACCTAATTAACCTAATGCTAAATTCATTATAATTATTACAATCACAAAAAACACTTTGACATCCTTCATTTAATTCAAACTATTTGGATGGATTACCCTATGGCAAGAAGTAGACATAGACGTTATTATCTCAATTTTACCCTTCATGTTAGTTTGTACAGTTTCAATGTTGATTAACTTACTTTTATAAAAAAACACAAAAAATGAAACATAATGTTATTAATATTGAATATAAAAATATAGTATTCAATGTAAAATATTTATAAAAGATTATAATTATATAAATTTTAAATTAAAGAACTAAATAACAATTAAATAAAAATAAAAGAATTATATAAAATATTATGCAGTTACATATAAATAAAATTTCATAATAATTAAAATATTTATTAATTTAAAAAAACGTTAATCAAACAAAGTTGATAAATTTAAAAAAACATTTAAAAAAAATGTATATAAAGAAAACCGATATATAAATTTAAAAATATTTCAAATGGTACTTTACTTTCTTTATCTAAATTATAATGATTTCTTTTATACATTACTAAATATTATAATATACCGGTTAAATGAAATAACATAGAAAAAAAATATAAACTAATAATAATTTAAAATTAGATATGTATTTCATCTTTTGATCTTCATGAAAATAAATGAAATAATTATATTATAGAAAATTAATGTGTTTATAAATTGTATCGTAAAATTATACTGTGATATGTGATAGTAAGTTAGAAAGTAAAAATTATTAGAATAATATTCTACATCATAAAAAAAACAAATAAATATATTAAAAAGAAAAAATGACTAATTGTATGTCGATTGATTAACCATTGAAAAAATGACAAAAAAAAAAAAATTAAGGATGTAATAAAATAAAAATTATATTAATTTAAAAAAACTTTATAAATACTTAACTATTTGAACCATAAGATATATAATAACAATTCTTTGAATTTTTTTTCTAATATAACAAAAGGTAAGAATCAAAAAATAATAAAAATAAATATTTTTTTAATATTATCCGATAAATGAAGGATTTACAAAATTGACACACGTAAAACAAATTCTATTATATGAATATAAAATATTATATATTAAAGATATTGGACAATCAATTACACTAAATATGCACTTAAGTTTGTATTTATTTAAATTTGTATCTTGTTTGAATTCGCATTTGAAAAGGATAAATTTTCGAATCAATTTAATCTTGTGACTTTATTTTTAGAAAAAAATTACATTAAAATATTTGATTTTATATTTTGTTTTATATATATATATATATATATATATATATAATATTTAACAAATTTCTACTGTAACATGTCTTTTATATTTATCATATATCTTATATCTCTTCTATTTTTATAATCTCTATAATTTCTCAACACTGATGATAATATTTCATATTGTAAATTCATGATTCCTAATATTCTATATTGTAATTTGACTCTTAAAATTTTATAAGTCAACATCAAACTTTCCATATCAAAATACAAATTTAAACGAATATTTAATGCACCGAATTGTAATATCTTAAAACGTATCATAAAATGTGATACAAAAAATATATTATATCATAAAATATTAATTAAAAATATTTTATAACATCCTATACATATATCATAATCTAATAATAAATGACTATATCATAGAATATCATTTATAAATATCTTCAAAATATTTAATAATTTATTAAAACATGTAATTTTTCATAATATGATGCATAATATATTGTATAAATAGAGACTAAATCTATAATTTCTTTTAATTTAAATACGAGATTATATCGTTACAAAAACATACATGGTAAAAGTAAGTATGTCCACACAAGCAAAAACTTCCCCCATACTTCAGATTCTTTATTCATAATTTAATTTAATTGGCTGCGTTTGCCACGTCAGTTTAGGGGTAGACTCATCTTCTTCCTTGTTTTGCGAGGTATATATACTGATCTGCAAAGTCAATAGTCAACCTTAACCTTAGGTTTCATGTTATGTCACCCTTTCTTCGACGACACCGCTAATTTTCTTCTTACTTTCTCTGCGTTTTCAAAATGACCGATTCTTCTCCTCTTCTTCCTCCACCACCGGTTACTGAGATCGACCTTGAAGCCGCTCCCTCCCAACAAATTCAATGCCGGATTTGTCTTGAAACTGACGGTATTTCGGTTCATTCCACTTCATGTTACTTATATATATCCTCGTTTTAATTACTGGGATTCTAGATTTAATCATTTCAATCTAGCCCTTTTATTATTATGTTGTTGCTCATACTACGTAGTTCTTATTTCATTTTATTTGTTAGCAGAGTGGTTTTTCTGGCAGTTATGTATTGGCTAGCTTCAAATATGTGGAAGCTTCGTTATGGAGCTAAATATTTGGATCTATTATTACGCTGTTTTGTTTATGTATCTGTTTACTCTTCTCAGGTAGAGATTTCATTGCCCCTTGCAAATGCAAAGGGACGTCAAAGTATGTACATCGAGAGTGTTTGGATCATTGGCGAGCGGTTAAGGTAAAAGATGCTGTCCCCATTTAAAGCATTTCAAATTTCAACACTGTGTACGATGTGAAGTTTGTTGTGCTATAACCATATCAAGAAGAGATTTTCAATGCATTAGGTGATGAATTTTATTTCTAGAATGCGACAACTTTCATGTGTCTGCACTTTTTGCTCGGCTGATAAATTAAACACTGTGCATGTTGAGTTATCGTTTCTGAGTCCACATTTGTCTTGTTACGTATCTTTTATGTGTGAATTGTAGTACTTTTAGTAAGGTATGAGTTCATTTGAATTTGAAGGCTATACTGAGATCTCTTTAATATATACTTATCCACATACTCATCTTTAAAGGATAATTTACTTCACATAGTGATGAAAACAGATACATACTATATGGTCCAATTTTCCCTTGGAAAATGATCCCATAAAGTTCAGGTGCAGCTTAGAGACTAAAATGTCAGGGTTGAACAATTGTAAAAGATAATTTTTCTGTGTAATAATGTTGCTGCTCCAGTGCTTGATCTAATAGGTGTAAATTACTGAATTTTCTTGCAGGAAGGGTTTGCGTTTGCTCACTGCACTACCTGCAAGGCTCAATACCATTTGAGTGTTCATGATGCTTACAGAAAATGGCGTACTTTCAAATTTCGGTTTTTTGTAACCAGAGACATTTTGTTTATATTTTTGGCTGTACAGCTTGTAGGTGATTTTTTTCGATTTTCCTATCCATATAAAGACATATCCATATATAATAATTGTTTGGATGTAAATGTTCTAATTCTGCATCACAAACCTTATTTCTTTTTGTCTGCAGGTGATTGCTGCACTGGCCTATTTGGTTTATCTGATAGATGGTTCCCAGCAGTATCAGCTTCGTCTTGTTTTCGGTTTTGATAATGTGTTGAGCTTTTACTATATATGTGGTAAATTAGTATGGACTTGAGCAGTGGTCATCAAAATGCTTATTACATGTATTACTGTTACTAATTTATTATGCTGGACGATGGTGGTAAATTCTGATATTGATTAATTTCTTGTATTTGTAGTTTGCTTTTTCCATACATAGGATTATTCTGGTTCTTCATTGATTTCATTTTGGTCTTGCCAAATGCAGGAGCAGTGTTGTTTTTTGTGTTTATTGGCCTCTCTGGATGCTTTATCACTTGTTCTGATCGAGCAGTTCTCAATGATTTGGATCAGCCTTGTCGAGAAATATGTCTTTGTTGCTGTCAACCCGGGTAATAACTGCTTTTAAATACTCACAACAAACCTTTGACACTGTTGAAATGCATAAGTATACTCGTGAGTCATAATAACAACTACTTGAAGCACAGTATATTTTCCTTTCTTGACACTGTTAAAATACTAAAGTATGTAGCTCTTATATTTTATACATCTTTGGACATGCTCAATTCAGAAAGTATTCTGTTTCATGTTATATTTGAAGTATATGTCAGAAAGTGTGTGCTCCTCAATGGTAGTGATTAAGGTTGGTTTTGTTTTGTTTGTTGTCTTGGCAGAGTTCGTGCCAACTATAATTATGGAGGTACTTCTTTGACGTGGCTTGAATGTAATTCATGCTTGGAGAGTTGCGGAAACATGGAAACGGAATGTTGTGGTTGCATGAGAGGTTCCGAGGATACAGAGCTACCAGTACTACTCATAATGGCTTTGATTTTTGTAGTACTCTTTACTGTAATTGGGATATTTTACAGTGTATTAGTGGCTACAATGGTAGGACAACGGATATGGCAGCGTCATCATCACATACTTGCAAAAAGGATGCTAACAAAGGTGCCTCTGGCTTACTTTTTTTTTGTCTTTTGTGCATTTGGTTCAATTATTGATTCACTACAGCTGCTGAGTCAACTTAAATACCTTGCTGTATGAGCAACAGGTCCATTTAGTTATTTGCTTTGTTTACTGAGGAACTTATCTAGAAATTACTGCAGGAGGTAAAGAAAACAATTTTTGTCTGTTTGGCCTTTAAATCCAAGATAATATACATCTTCAAAGCTATTTTGTTTTGAAGAGAGGAAGAGCCTACACTCTATTTCTTCTTTTATGTTTGGTTCATTTAGATGAATTTAGTGGAACTTGGAAGCAATGGAGGATAGAAGATGGTTATGATGGTTATAAAGAACTATTTTTAAGTCTATGTCAAGCTTGTACTTCCTGTTTTTCTTGATGATTGTGGGTAGTGTAAATGATGTTGTGTTGTTTTGGTTATGATAGGAGTACGTGGTTGAAGACATTGATGGAGAGATAACAGGGCCTGATTGGTGTCCTCCATCCATCCCAGCGGAGCATGTACAGCACCTCAAAACATTGGGCCTCCTATGAATTTGAAGGGATCATAAAGACCTTGGTTGGCAGTTTGGCCCTTGTTAGGAAGATATGCACTTCGCTCATAAAATTCCAGAGCCACTCTCACTTAGGTTTGACTAGTATAATTGTTCTAGTGTTTGGAAATTTCTGAATTTTTCATGTACAGATTTAATTCATATAGACATATATATATATATATATATATATATATATATATATATATATATATATATAATAAAATAGATGGAATTCAAAATTCAGATTTATTTTGAATAGATCAAATCGGATTGCATTTTTCCAATACCTTTTATGTTAGACTAAATTCAGTTTCCATAGTTTTTTTTCTTTTTAAATTAGTTTTATATTTAGATTTGAATTGACTTTATTTGAATTTGAGTAGACCTATCCTATTTATGTCAAATTGATGTTGATTTGATCTAGTTAGATTTTTCTGACCTAACTAAGTCTAATTTGAGTTGGACTTGATTCAATTGGTCTTGATATTGACTTATTAGGTTCGACGAAACCTAATATATCTTATCTCTATCTAACTTAGGTTGATTTGAGTTTAGTCTTATTATGTCTGATGTAGCTTGATTTTGACTGAGTGTGTGTTTGGATATGCGTTGAAAAAATTGATTTTGTTGAATCGATTTCATGAACGTGGAAGCTAATATTATTTATTTCTATGTGGACGTGAATCTTTTAGTTTTAAATTGATTTTAAAACCAACAAACATACATTTTATGTTGATATATCAATTATATGTCAAAAGGACGTGCAACCAAACACACAATGAGTCTCATTGGTTCATCATTGACTTAGCCTGAAGTTATTTATTCCTAACCCACAGGTCCCAACCAACTTGGTCTGACCTAGGCTGGATTTGATCCAAGTTTAGAGTGTAACCCAACTAATTTGACATGGTTCTAATGCAATCTAACTCGAGTAAGGCCTGAAATGACTTGGGATTAAGATCCAACTTAACTTAGATTTGGCTTAGGATAACATGGGTATATCCTAACTTGACTTCAGCATGGTTTGGTTTGACTCGATGCAACTTGAGTCACTTCGGCCAACACAACTCAATATTTTTCATTAAGCCAACCGAACTCAATCTTGCGTGAATTGAATCCATCTAAAATCCATTTTTATCTTACATGGACCTTACCAAAGTTTTATAGCTAATTAATTCATAATCTTGAATTTTCAAAATCTACCAAATTATCCAATATATTCTATCTAAATTTAATTAAGTAAATTGAATTTAAAATCCAAAAATTTAAATTTAAATTGTTTCTGCCTATCCTAATAGAAATAATTACATACATTTAAAATGAATTGCACTAAATATTCTGAGATTTGATCAAAATATACTAATATCTAAGTCTTTTTAGAATGTTATATTAATCTCTAAATCTCTAATTTGATTTATAAAGATATTATAGTTGTAACCACTTTTTATAGTATTATACGTAAAATCCTTCAAAGAAGCTTACTATAGTGAAAAAAATAACTCATGCTTAAAATTGTACATAATGTAAAAATAATAGTTGTTTTTGGAAATATTTATGAGTGTTTAGAGATTATCCATTCAAACCCAACTTATCTATTTATATGAGTTTCTAAAATTATTTAAACAAATGATTTTGAAATAAAATTTTAGCCTAAAATATAAGGCCACGAGCTTCTGTAAAACGTAAATAAAATATTTTCTTACTGGTTGAATTTTATTCAGGATATGAATCCTCCTCCTCGGTTATTTAAGGGGCATTCTATTTTTTACATGTCTTTCCACTGTTTCCCCCTAAATCTACTTTTTTTACATATTTCATAAAAGTATTATTACCAAAAATTGGTTTATGGAATGTTATTCCGGAACAATGAAAAAAAGTAGTGAAAATTTTAAAGTGTATTCTGAAAGTTTTAGAATATTGACATTTTTTTTTTAAGAAACAATAAAATTTATTGGACATGATTATGGTGATGGAGAAAGACAGCACAGAGAAAAATACATAGAAAAAGAAATGGATAGGTAAAGTCAGGCCATGATGCGACACAGGCCAAGAGGAAAATAATGGGTATTTATGAAGGGAAGAGGGAAGCGGAACAAAAAGATATTTTAAATTCTCATAGAAACATATTCTTTTAGCCCATACAAACATATTCTTATCATAGAAACATAATATCAAAATGCTACAATTTAACTTCAATTTTATTAATATAAATAAATTTAAAAAATTAGAAATAAAAATAAATTGTGTTTCTAAATATAATTTTCTTAAAATTTTATTGGTTAATAACGTAGGTTAGCGTGATGAGGATGAGAGCAATGGCTACATGGCCCCTAACCCACTTTTAAACTTTTGATGACATTCCACATTCAGTGGGCGCCCACACTTACCAAATAAAACGCTGAAAACAATGAAAACAAGGTGCCCCACCCACAAAAAGTGTATTGTGAAAACAGACAAACCAAACCCACCACCCTCAACCAAGCAACAACAACTTCACAACTTGGTTTCACCTCCATTCTTATCCAAATCCCCCTTTATAAATGGGATGAGAAGACGCAAAACAAAAAACACACTACAAAACAAAACCTTTTCATCTCAGCAACACACATACTAGGATGTCTGACATTGCTATTCTGGTGGCGGAGGAGTACGAGAGGAGGGTGAAGATTTTGAAAAAAAGTGGCGGCGCTGGTGGTGGTGGTGCTGGAGAAATCGACCTGCTTTCTTCCGTTTCGGTGATGGTATCGGCAATCAAGGAAAAGAAGCAGCTTCTCCAGAGGGTTTTGGAGCCCAAGACCCAACTTGCTATGGCTGCTTCTGACAGCTTCTTCTCTGCTTAAATTCATCTTCACCTTCGTCTCATTCTTGCACTTCCCATCTTTTTCTTTCTTCTCCACTCTTGTACATGCTTCAAGTTTAGACAAGTTGTTTAATTTTGTTCCTTCATACTTTGTTTTTCCTATGCAATTGTGATAAAAACTATGATGTCGATCGTATGCTAAAATATCTCTGTTAGTGACGTAAAAAGATATTCTTTTCCTGAATAATGGACCGACCAAAGTTTTAACCTTTTTCTTTTTGTTGTTATCGATTTGTCCTACTCTTATCCACAAATTCTTTATAACGATGATGGATGCAGTTTCCACCGCGTAATGGATAAGAATCACGATAAACTATAGATTCCTTCTGAAATTAATACCGACAGTGATGAACTTGTAATTGCCCCCTATTCCTTTTATTATCATCGATTAATCAATTATCTGCATTTGACGTCATTAATTGCAGATGAAGCTGCGTAAATTTGTTAAATCGTTAGTCCAGAATCGATTTGTGAAACTGAAATGGCAGGATGGAGGGGGATTGAAAACTTCACGGTTAATCGATTCACGATATTTTTTGGATTGCATAATCTAAAAAGGGGAGATGGATGTTAAGAAGTTACAAAAACATTATTCTGGAAACTTGGATAATCTGAAAAGCATATAATATAATCGTAAAATTTGTTCTACAAAATGTTATATAAGAAAACTTCTTTGCGGAATAGGTAATTCAAAAGTCACCATAATAGTAGAATGACCATTTTACAAATTTTGGGGGTGTAGTAGTAACTATGGTGTGCAGAAAGAGAAATATTTATAAATCAAATTTGCTCCCCAATCTTGGGCCCAACTTCGGTGTCTCTTTCTTCTGGTTACTCATAATTTGTATATAAACTTTTCGAACTGCACCTCCATAATTAATAATTGCTCTTCCATAATAACATGAAAATACCAGTGTATCACATGACGATTGTCACCGCCACGGTTTTCATATATTTTATGTGTTATGAAAAGTTATTTTCGAAAAACATTTCATATTTCATGTAGAAGTATTTCCAAAAAAAAATCATTTTGGAAGATATTATATACATTCTGAAAAGTTTATTTGAAAAATCTCGTTTCAAAATGTATTTCCTGTGTTCCAAAAATTCTATTTGAAAATTTCGTTGTACAAATCATGTTTCAGAAAATATATTTATGAAAATTTTCAAAATATATAATCTGGAAATCACTTTTAAGGAAGATAAAATTATCATTTGAAAAAGATTCGAGGAGGTGCTTGAAGAAATTGTAAGGGTGCACGAAGTAAAAGACAACTTTTCTCCTTTTCTTTTTAGTAAATGTAGTTGATGCAATATGAGGCTTTTTATTTATTTATTTATTTATTTAGAGTTTCTCGTTAACCTATTTTTATAAGCAAAAATAAATGAGAATCTTCTTTGTATTATATACTTTTGCTCTCTTAACTTAATCAGAAAACCCAATTTTCATCTCATTTGTGTATTTTTCTTATTTATTCTATCGTTCAGAAACTAAGATATGGAAAAGAACACAGATAAACCCACCTCGTCATATTCAAATCATAAATGTTAGTTCAATTGCTTCCACTACTTTTTCCTATTCCCTTTCTTTTATTGCTGTGAAGATTAATGACTTTTATTCACTTATCATCGTTAATTTTGTTTCTCTTTCTCCTGTTGTAGACAGACGGAGATGGTTACACATTTGAAGAAAAAGAGAGAAAGAAATCTAACATGCTCAAAATTTTGAACTTAAATTAACTAATTTTATTTTGTCTTTTATCTTAATCCTTCTCCTTGTGAAAATTATGGCTATGAATTGTTATTTTAATTTTTGAAACGTTAAAGTAATATGATACTTAACGTGTCACTTAATGATTTTTACTCTTTTTAATCAATTAGTGTTCATTTTATATTTGATAATTTTGGAGAGAAAATTGATTCTACGGTATAATTTTGAGAATAATAATACTTTTATCTATTTTTTTACCTATTTTTAATCTATCACTTTAATCATCTTTCAATTATCATATTATATTGTTAAAAATAATCAAAATAAATAATTGAAATGGATCAAAATATCGTTATTTTAATTTTGAAGACTATGAATATCTTTAACAAAACTAGATATAAGTTGCAGGTAGCTTAAACTATTAAGTCAGTTTATTATAATGTTTGGTAAAGTTATTTAAGTGAAAGGTATTTTTTAATCAGCGAAAAGTTATTAAGTTAACTTATTATATTATAAATGCTTGATAAAATTACTTATTTAAGTAACTAAAAAACATAAAATGGTTGAAATAGATACGTAAATTATAATTTTTTGTAATTTGTTATTTATAAACCAATCGTTTTATTTACACATTTTACTTCAATTATTATATATAAACATATTATATTATGTATTTTACTATTCATATTAAAACTATATTAAAATCATTTTCAGTTAAATTTAGAAGAAAGTAAAATATCAAACCGTCAAGTAGATAATATACTTTCATCAGGTCAATTAATATAACGGTTAGAAAGGCATTATAAAAACTATCATCTACCAATATTTTGATGTTTAATGTCCAAATAATAAAATAAATAAAATAAATATTATAATATTTAAAATAAATGATATAATATAAAAATTACTATTTTTTATCATTATATCTTATGTAAAAGTAAGAAGTAAAAATTATATTATGTAAAACATAATCATTATTTATATTACAAGTGAAAGAAGAAGAAAAATATACATTTTAAAAATATTAGAATAAAAAATTAATGAATAATTTAAAGGCAAAAATAAATATAAATAAATTAAAAGTTAATGCTTAAATAACTCTAAATATTACAAACTAGCAAAAAGTAACTCATTTACCAATATTGCTAGTAAGAACAAACTAACTTTCGAACTATAAAAAAAATAAAAACTAAGTAACTAAAAGTTTTCCCAATCATACCTAAAATATTATTATTTACTCGATATTATAGTTTATTGTACCTTCCATAATACTTGGATTATAACGCAAATTAATTAGCACTTGTCATAATAACTGGATTGCCTAACAGTTATGAATTTTGAACTATGATCAAGAGATAGAGGGAATCACATTTGAGCTTTATGTTAGAAAAATACCCCTCAAATCTCATCTTTTAAAATTTGTCCACCCCATTAACTTCTTTTAGATTAACCCAAATATAAAAACGAGTTCCAAATTTTGCCGATTTATTGTTATGTCTCATAATTTTAATTCAATTTGAATTTATTCAATGTTAAGCTAAGTTTACGTATTTGAATATTTAATTCAGTTATAAAGTTTTCACTTAATTTTTTTGTATTATTTATTTTTAAAAAATGTTAAAATTTTGTGATTAATATAAGATAATATTGTGATTAGTTTAAAATGATAAATGATTTTTATCACTTTAATTAAAAATATGTTTGATGATGAGTAATTATCACCATTGCTTAAATTAATGTTACTAACAACGACCGTTTCTTAGTTATCGCAGGTAAAAGTTAAAAGAAAATATCACAACCTTACTATCAACATACTTTGAGTAAGATTAGTAAAAAATATTTGTTATTTTATATTACTTACAATATCATTTTATATTAATAATTTTTCTTGTATGAAACTGAATTGTCTTGCAAGACATGATATATCTCTACTTCATTGTTTGAGATGTCTTAACATAATCTCTTGATGAACTAGAAGAGTTTGATACCTGCAAACAGTCTGACACTCAAGTTAGTTGATGTGATCTAGGTAGTTATGTCTGAACTAAAGCCAGTCAACTCGACAAAGAACATCTACGATAATGAACTCTTGGAGTTATGACAATGGATTGTTATTCTCTCTCTCTCTCTCTCTCTCTCTCTCTCTCTCTCTCTATATATATATATATATATATATATATATATATATATATATATATATATATATATATAT
>Ga0214545_1005402_pt1 | contig 23150 bp, 12 predicted proteins | sample CNSS4metaG_FD_160064 | JGI IMG/M metagenome (GOLD analysis project Ga0214545, IMG submission 160064) | Root nodule microbial communities from cowpea collected in UCLA plant growth center, Los Angeles, California, USA - CNSS4 | ecosystem: Host-associated > Plants > Roots > Nodule | place: USA...
TTTGTGTGTGTGTGAATATGCATATGACGATATGGGTACACTATAGGGTGGAATATTGAGGTCACATAGTGTTAACATGAGTGGAAATTGGTACTCTAGACATATGCAATTGTGTGATTGATGTGTTAAACGTGTTGGTATGCCTAAAAACCAATATAGTACGCGCCTAGCAGCCCAAAGGTGATCGCCAGGCGATAGCTACAAGTACAAAGAGCTTGTTGAACGCATGGCAGTGAGGTTGGTTCAGCCAAGCGATACCTAGAAATCTAGTGGCCTCTAGAGCAATTGGCATCTGGCAACAAGAGGCTTATGCCAGGTAGTCTACTACTGATTTTCGCCTGGCGGCACTTAGGTAGCGTTAGGCGATAAAGCAATGGACAGGGGGTTATTCCTATGAATTGGTGTGTGGTCTACAAGGCTTTGGATGATGCCTTAAGTATGGAGCTTGTTGAAGTATTCCTTGAATTATGGCTCAGAATGACATTCCTTGAGTTGTGGCTCGGAATGGAGGGTAAACACGTGGCGATCCCGAGTTGTGGCTTGGTGATATTGGTAACCGGTGTGAGTATGCGAGTTGTGGGTCGTATGGATAGTCACCACATGAAAAGGCAATCATGGGTTATGGCCAATGATGATATTAATGTTATGTCGAGAATACGAATTATGGTTTGTATTGGGAACTCCACCTAGTTTTACAGATGGGGTTCGTAACAGGATAGTCCCACACGTGTATCTAGGAGTTGTGGCTTATAAATGGTGGAACCACGAGTTGTGGCTTGTGACAACAAAGGATATCTTAAGGTCATATTTTAAGGATGTAGAACATGGATGAACATCATGGTGGTCATGTTTTTCTGGAATTGGAGGATAGTGGTTCTCCGAGAGTGTGTGTGTGTGTGTGTGTGTACACTTTATTTTGATTATTGAGTTATTTATGTTGTTAGCCCACCCTATCTGCTTGTGGTTGGAGATGATCATGTAATTCCGTTACATGAGAGCAGTTGATGTTTTAGGTGGAGTTGGTGACGCTTAGAGTGGGAGAGGGGCTAGCTTAGGGAGCTTTTATGGACTATTTTTAATGATTTGTAAAACTTTTATGTTTAACCTTGAAATTTGTGATAGCTATTTTGAACTTATGTATTAGAGTTATAAGGCTTTAAATAAAGTTTAAATTTTCCCACATTTTAGGAAAACATTTTTATTCAATGCGATATTATTAATTATATTATTTCTATTTTATTTAAATTAGTAATATTTAGCCAGGATGTTACAACAACTACAAGAATCATGAAACAACAAAACAAAAATGGGAACAAAATATATCTTGACAGAAATTAACCACTGAACAAATTTAATTGAACATCGATTCAGTGATCAAGTTAGGAGTCTTTTGCCCTCAAGAAGACATCTCGTAATTTTGTGCCCATTTTGGGGTCACTTGGTTCCCTAAAGAAAACATTGAAATATGCAAATTTCACTCAAATCACTAACTCAAAAATGTGAAACTACAACAACACTTGGAAAGCAATAAAAGAACTTAAAATGATTTTGAAATGGGAAAGCTGAAAGAACTAAAACTCCAACAAAACATAGAAGGCACGATTAATAACTGGAAATTAAAAGCGGAATTAAATCAAAGTATTTCATTAATTTATAAAGATTACACGAGTTCAAGAGAAATGCTAAAATTAAAATGGTGACGAGAAGCTCACTTACCAATCCCGACCACTTTGGGCTCATGGTCGACCAAGTTGAGCCACTTACACACTAGACAAATTCTAATCTCTGAAGGTCACTTTGTGCTCATCAAAGATGGAGAAACCCACTTACAGATCACTCTCTCTCCCTCACGCATGCAACAATACATGAACCCTAACTCTCAATATTTTCCTCTCTCGCTCAATCCAAGGTTGCCTATGAAAACCTAATTCTCGCCCTTAAAAACCCCTCGATAAAAATTTAGAAAAAATGTGAAAATCCTAACCCATTTTCCTCATTCTCAAATCAAAATCGCAACCTTGAACAAAGGATTTTTTGTCCTTGATCAACCTTGATCTTTTCATCATTCGTTCGTCTCCAATTAATCATAAATTTCCTCCCTTGATCAACCTTCACTCTCATCATGATTTCTCGAACTCAAGCCTCCCTCAAGAATCGCCCCACATCAGCTTCTCTCTTGGATGAGACCATTCACACATCAGATTTGATTTGTATTCGCATGCTCCATTTTCCTTGTGCAGTGATGCTTAATTGTGTTGTATGTTTTACATTTTTGCAGTTGAGTCCCCTAAGTGGTCCAAAGCAACCCCTTTATAGGGGTATCCCTGCAAAAAACAGAAAAATAAAGGAAGGATAGAAAACCAAATCAACCAAGCAAAAGGGTTTCCTAGCTAAATTGTTTAATGAAGGAACAACTCTAAAAGAACCCAAATTTATATGCATCTAAAGTCTATTAAAACCACCTTTTCACCATATTTTTCAGAAAATACTATTTCTCTAAACAACCAACAAAAACTAATTTATTAAAGACGAAAACATATTTATTTAAACTAAAACAAAAATCCATCTTTTTTTTGTCTTGATGCCTAAGGAAGACTTATACATTAAGGAGTAGTGACATAAGTAATAAGGTGAAGAAAAAATGATAACCAAAGTAGAAATATCATGGGAAAAACATGAACATGACTCTAATCATCTACTTGTGTTTTTGTCCTATCATGAAAATCCTAAGGGATTTGAGCGACATTTTTTTTTCTATTCTAATTACTATTAGTGTTTCTCCTTTTTTTTCATTATGAATAGAATAGTTGTGTTAAAACTCCCAACACCTTGATAATGAGAGATTGGGCTCTCCTAAGAGTTCATACCTTTAGTTGAGTTGGGCCTTTTGTTGTTTTCGCCCATATTATATAAGCCCTCGTGAAAAACTTTTGTATTCAGATTTGAGTTTAGTGAAAATTTGAGTTTTCTCTCAAGTCTCGAGGTTCTCCTTAGAACCACTGATCCTTATCTTTGAATCTTCGTTTCAAAGTGGCAGATCTTCCTCACTTATCTTGGAACCTCGTCCAAGTGGCGTGATTTCCTCCCGTTCCACATTTCCCCAAAACGACGTCCTCCAATTTCCCCATCATTCGTTCTATGGTTCATACCCATTTCGTTCTAGACCCAAATTCGCCCCAAATAAAAAATTCTAATGACGGACCTAGCCATGCCTCCGTCACAGTTCTAGGTCTAACCGGTATACAAAGTCTTCGATTAATTACTAGAATGCCACTGTGCCAACTTTCTATAACGGTTCTTGGTCCAACCGGTATACAAAGTCTTCCATTAATTACTAGATTATTCTTTTCTTTCTACCTACATTATGAACTTGAATAGAAATAAAACAACCAGAAACATCCAAACATAAACCATATATATCAAACATAAAAAAATATAGTAGCAACTTGTAAAAGAATATAAACTCATAAGAAACTTGAAGCGCAAAAGCTTGGTATTGCAACAATCACCGATTACAAAATTAATTGTTCTATTCAATTTGCTCTCATGAAACCCAAAATTAATCAATTAAGCGAAAATTAACACGATTTCAATATGTCATTAAGCAAAGCATACCTCAAGGAATTAACAAACACAAATTAAGCAAGCTTTGAACAACCCATACCCATTAAGCATGAACACAAGTTGATTTAGGTGCAGAAACATGAATTTGAGATTAAGCATACATCAATTTTGTGTTTTACCATTAAAATGGAACTTGGAGAAGGGCAAACCAAATAGAACTCGAAAAAAAAAAAACAACCTCAAGGTTTCATTCCAATTTATTCAAGAAATCAATACAAAAAGTCTAGTTACACATGGAATTTGAAATATAACTCAAGGAAAAATGAAAATACATCATTCAATTGCAAAGAAAACGCTTAAAAAATGTAACCAACATCAAGCATAGCATGAAAAACGTGAATTAAGCTAGAAAAACGAAAACCCAAGGTTGGGTGTTGTTCAAAACTAAAAATGAAACATCAATAAGCTTCAAACAGTGCAAAAATGACAAAATCCTCAAGTGAGTGCTAGTTTAAGATGCAAAAAATGTGAAAATGGAGTCTCTCATCAATGGGTCTTCCATGGATATTCAATGGAGCTCCTAAAAACATGGTTCAGTTGCTAGAAAATGAAGACAAAGGTTTTGCACCTAAAACCCTAAGAAAAACTCGTGGTCACATCACCCCAGATCCTCATATTTACAAAAATGTCATTCTAGTCAACAAAATTACAAAAGTTCCACTCTAGGCCCAAAATCTTGGCCTAATCACTTGAAAGACGTCAAAATGATGAGGAACTGATGCTGGCACAATAAATTAAGTTGAAATTAAGGTGAGTTTTGTGGGCAGAAAAAATTAACTATTTATTTACGTTGCCTTATGAATGGTAACAATAGGTGAGTTAAGTTAAAAGTAAGGTCTGTGAAAAAGGGGAGGTAACGTGATATTGAAAAAAAAAGGAGATAGTAGAATTTTGGTTAGAATGTGAAGAGCAAGAGAGCGTAGGGCAAAGACAAGGTGGTCTCATTGCAAGTTTTCTAGGTAAGGGGAGTTACACCTTGTATCTATGATTATTTGGTTATGTGATTAGTGTCTTGGATATGAGATAAGAATATGATTATCCTTGTGGTAAAATAAGGTTGAGTTTTTTGGTGTAAGGGGTGTTAAACCATTTTCTTGTTATTACTTGATTATGTGCAATGATTGCAAATTGACTCATGGAATGAGGAAGTGTGTTTTCTTGTTTGATATAATGTAATGTCTAAGTTTTACGGAGGAATCCATTGGGAAATACATTTTTTGGTGTAAGGGGAACTAATCATGTTTGATTGGTGAATCATGGGTTCTTGTTTTTTCTTTTCATTGGGATGAAGAGGGGATGGTACTAATTTTGTTTTTGGTGAAATTGAAGGTGATTTCTTATGAGGTTTAGATGATCTAGTGCTTGTTTCAAAAGTTGAATTAGGCAAAAGTTTTGGTGTGTCATGATAATGGGCTTTTACAAACTGTATGAATGTGAATTTTGGTGGCATTGGAGAATTATTTGTGATGTGGAGCTGTAGGGGAATTTGTGTTTTTGTAGTGTAGAGCAAAAATGATTTGATTTCACAATCTATGATTGTGCAGATGTAAGTTGATTGGTTGGTTGATAGTTCTTTTTCTTTGTTTAAGACTTTGAGAATTATTGAATTGGGTACACTATGTGCAAAAATTTTAATGGTGCATAAGTTGTTATTGATGTTGGTTATACATTGAGTGCAAGTGGGATTATAAGCCAAATTGTTATATGGTTTATGAGTCAATTGTGTTGTATGAATTGGACTAGAGGCATTTGGATAACATTAATCCATAAATTAATTATATCAATTTACAACACAAGCACAAATATCAATTAAGAAAATATAAAAATGAATCACAAAGATAATATCTGATAGAAATTGTATATCAAAATGCTTTGAACGATTAAAACTTCTGTTGTTTTGAGAGAAATGTATAGCAATAGTATTGTCATGATATATCACAAGTGGTCGAGAAATACTTTCAATGATTTGAAAGCCATAAATCAATTTTTTAAGGCACATAACTTGACAAATAGTTTCATAACAACCAACATACTCTGTCTCCATGGAAGAAATAACAATAAGATTTTGTTTAACCAATAACCTGAAGTTGATCAGACTTCTTATAGGTCAATATGTGATCTTTTAATTCCCTGCAAGTATCTAAAGACCTTTATAACAACTTTAATATGACCCAAACATGGTTGCTCAAGTATCTCCCTCAAGCATTAACAAGCAAAAGCAATATTGGGACAAGTACATAATTGAGCATACATTAAACTACCAACAATGGAAGCATAAGGGACTTTTTTCCTTTCAAATCTTTCAGTACCATTTTTTAGAACATTGAGATTTAGAGAGTTTGTCAGCTTTTTGAACAGGTGCAACACATGAGGAGCAATAATGCATGTTAAACCGTTTGAAGACTTTAACAATATATCTCTCTAAGACAATCCAAGAATGCCACATGAGCTGTCATGAAAAATTTGAATGCTTAGAACAACAGAGGCATCACCAAGGTCCATCATATCAAAGTGGTTATTTAACATAAATTTGGTCTTAGACTATATTTCAACATTGCTTCTAGCAAGAAGAATATCATTAACAAAACATTATGTAGATATCTATCAAATAATTTGTGTGGAAAAATAGATTGCCTACAAAATTAGATGGTGTACATAATTAATTTGCGTACAAACTTTAATTGTTCAAAATTTCATTGCCTTGAAGCCAAACAAATGACACATGATCAAATTTCAAATACCATTGTCTAGAAGCTTGTTTCAGCCATAAATAGACTTCTTTAACTTGCAAATCAAATGCACTTTGCCTTTTCTAGTAAGGCCATCAGGTTGAACCATATAGACTTCCTCATGGTATATTTCAACACCATCAGACACAGTTTTTTTAAGTGTTTTCATTCTCACGAAAAGCTTTCTAGACAGTAGTGGACTTAGGATTAATTGTCAGATACAAGTTCTGAGATTCTTTCTCGTCCTCCAAATTTGACACATTCAAAATTCTGACCGAAGTCAATGGCATAGGTTAAGGAGCCAATGTATAAACAACAAAGAAACATTCAATATACACAACTATTGTGCAATAAAAAAGAATATTTTTTGATACACAGTCAAAAATAGGCCTACAATACCAAACATCTCATGTCATAAATAAGAAATATAATTAAAATATAAAATACAATGCATAACTCATGTCATAAAGAAATTTGATACCAATAGGATACAAGACAAATAATTGACATAAGGTAAAATTCAAAGTACATTGTATCAAGAAATAAAATGATATAATTAACAACAAAATACCAACAAGACATGATTAAATTATCTCATTCACACAAAATTAAAAAGAACCCTCGATATGTGAGTTAACAATCATATAAAATTTTATTGCCCATGCTTAACAAAATATAATAAAATTATATTTGCATGAACAACACATTATATAAGCACAAAACATGTAAACATTAATACAAATAAGGGTAAAAAAAATTAATTCAAGTATAAACAACACATTAGCAAGTCACAAAAATAACAAGGAACTTGTACACAAAAAAATTAAAACCCAAAAGCTGAGAGTACAATATAGAAAATTAAATTTTATTCGAGACATTCGTTATAGGAAAAAACATCTCATTGAAAGTCAATTGCTTATCTCCATTTCGCAAAAGAATTTCTTAATTAATTCAACCCAAACCAATTATACAATTACATTAATTCCAATAAAAAGTTATTATTTGTTTCTTTATCTTGATCACACACAGTCTAACACATAAGGTCTAAACCAAAAGTCAGCTTAATGCCCATACAACAATAGTTCTCCCTATGGGATTTCACTTTTGTAGAAATTGCATTTAGGGGAGTAATAATGAATCTTAAACAGAAAAAAACCATAAATAAAATCTAACACCCCATTTCCTCTAAAATCCAAAAAGGGTAGGGGCACCTTCGTCATCTAAATCAACCCCAACAAGTTTGTAGAAGATTTGAAGAAAGGGTCCTCTTGAAAGCTTGATGAGATGACATTTTCTCATAATCTACACTGCAAACCCCTTTCTCCTTGTGTCAACCAACCACCATGAACCAGACCCACGAAAACAAAACTTGATCTGACCATCACGAGCGCAACGCAGCAGATCAAACACCATAGTGGCAGATCGAGTTTGTAAGACCCAAAATAAATAAATAAATAAATATTTATTTAATATAAATGTGGGTAAAAAGGACCATTATAGTAATTAATGTGGGGAGTGATGACTAGGAACATTACTAGCTCAAGTGGTTGAGAGTACTTGGTTATGTTGAACTTTGGTTCAAGTTCTGTGTATGCCATTAGTAGGATAATCTAATTGTTTGTTTTATTTTGGATGCAAGCAGAAACATGTGGCATGATGTCATAATTATAGAATGTCAAGAAATATATGATGGTTTAATGGTTATGCATTTGTTTGGTAACCGTGTGGATGTGAGTTCGAACTTTGCTAGAGAAAACATTATAATATTTTAATTTTTCCTTGGTGATATTTTGGGTAGGTGAAGTGATGAAGGTAGGTTATAGTAATTTGGCACAGACTAGGGGTTTAGGAGAGTTGAAACTCATGCTTGATTGTATTTAAAGTAATTTTGTGATGTATGGAATGCTTGTGTGCCATTCTTTCTTCCTTTTAGGAGCATTTTCACATTTTTGGAATTTTCCAGAAACCACCTGATGGCGTTGAAGACTCGCTAGGCGACACATGCATTTTTACCCACTTTTCTGGGTTCTACTATGAACAGCATGGCGGGAGTTATACGACGCCAGGCGACGCGTAGTGATTTTGCAAGTCTTTGTGTTTTGTTGGGTTCTAGGGCAATTGCAGGGTCTTCCATGCCTATATATATATATATATATATATATATATATGTGTGTGTGTGTGTGTGTGTGTGTGTGTGTTCGTGTGAATGTGTGATGCGAAAAATGTCTAAATTGCACTAAGAAATAATGATGGTATGCATCAATGTATGAACTAATATGAGGGTTGATTTGGGAAAAAATTTGAAAATATGATGTTGAATTTCAGGTGGGATTGGTTGTGATTATATATGTGAGTTTCACTAACTCTGTATATATATATATATGTTGAAAACGTGCGTAATGGTATTTTTCGTGAAATTGAATTAGTAGGATATGCATGCGGGGGGGACTTTAGGGTTGGTAGGTGTGGAAATCTGGGTTTCTGTCTTGAACCCTAATGCCCCGCCTAGCGACAAGCAGGGCACCTCCAAGCGTCAATCATTACGCAACTGCACTTTGGGTCTGACCTTGATGGTTGCGAGTTAGGGAACCTGAATTTGGAGTTTAATTTCTTCATTTTAGATATTAATGTAAAATGGACTTAAGGGATATTATGGTGGATCTAATGCATAAATGCAGGTTGAGCAAAAGTATTAACTTGTATTATTTGAGCATTACACTACTTGGATGGTTTTTTTAAGGTTCCTAAGAGTACGAGCAATTTAAGTGAGATTCAACTAGTTGCACAATTTTAAGCATGAAAATGAGTATATATAGATGAATGCATATTAAGTTGTGGTAGAAGTTGTGTAATTGTGCAATTGTGTCAATTTAAGTATAAGTGTATGTGTGGTTATATTATGGAGGTGTGCATTGGTTGTTGGGTTCATTAGAATCTGAGTTGGAGTGAGTGCCAAACCAATAATCTTGAATATTGGTGTGGCACCTGGCGGCACGGGGGTAGGTCGCTAGGCAACATATAAATATGGGAGGCCTGGCAGAGGGGTGGCATGAGGCGACACCCTAGGAACGCAAAGCGGAAGCGGCTCTAGTAACTTGGCAGCTGGCGGAAAGCATTGGGCAGCTAGGTAGTTATGCGGTAGTCTAGGTCTAGACTAAATCTAGTGGGCTAGCGCAAGGCGGTGTTGGGTTTTTCGTCAGGCGGTTTGCGCTGTGTCTCACCTAGCGACATTTGAATAGCGCCAAACGATACTCTAGGACTAGTTTGGATGTTTGGGTGTCTTAGCCAACTTTGGGTGTGATGGCTTTAGGTATAGGACATGTTGAGACCCGTTGACGAGCGGTGGTTCATAATGGTTTCTGAATACGCGATGATCACGAGTGGGAGGCCAATGATGTCGGAAATGTGGCGTGAGCATACGAGTGGTGGTTCGTACTGGTTAGCTCCACTTGCTTGTCACTCACGGGTGGTAGGCCGATGATGTTGGTAATCCTGTGTGAGAATACGAGCAGTGGTTCGTATTGGTTAGCTCCGCTTGAGTGTTTAAGCGATGGTTCATGATGAGATATTTCCACGTGTGTTGGTCTACGAGCGGCAAGTTCGTGATAGCATGTGATAACTTTAAGGCCATGGCCAAAGAGTGAAGAATCTGGATGAATATATGGTGGAAGGTCATGTTTTCTAGTGCATAAGGAAAAGTTCTTAGAAGGGGTTTTGGGATAAATTTGTATACTTGGGTGAGGGTTTATGATATAATTCTTTATGCAAGTTTAATTATATTGAGCTCACCCTATTTATTTGTGTTTGACGATGATCATGTAACTTGTTATACAAGAGCAATTGATATTGCAGGTGATGATATTGATACATAGAGCTGGAGCGGGGCTAGTTGGTAGATGTTTTAGAGAACAATTATATGTTTTTTTGTATTAAGTTTTAGAGAACAATTATAAGTTTTTAGTCCTTGAGTGCTTTTAAAGTAAATAATAATTTACCAATAAAATAGTTATTGGATTTTATTGGTAGTATAAATTAATACAATTTTATCCTTTGAAATTTTAAATACCATGATGAAAATAATTATTGTAATAAAATATCGAAATATGAAAAGAATTAAAATAAAATAACAGAGGAAAAATAAATCATAATAATTTATTACTTTTTTTCATATATTAAAATTTAATAAATTGTATTCATAATTCTCAATAAATTTAATGAAAAAAATATATCAAAAGAAGTAACCTATTATTAGTCTATATAAATTTCTTTATACAAGAAATAATAAAAAGCAATGTTATTATGTTTTTAATAAATACTAACGTTATAATTAATAAATACAAACGTTATTATGTTTTGGGACTATACAAAATCGTGGTTACAAAATTGGAAAATTATAATTGTATTAGATTTTAATTCGGAAGTGCTATGGTGTGTTGTATTTGAATTTTAGTTGTACTCATTTATAATTGAAAAATGAATTTTAACTATATTAACATTTATGGTGGTTGTGTAACTAATAACACATATAACCATGTAAATTTTTAATCACATGAATGTTTAGTTAGATTTAGGTTTAACTTAAGCTGAATTTATTCATTAAAGAATATGAACATGTAGTGCAACAAAAAATTTGAAAATAAAATGACGATTTACTTTATTTTACGATTTTATTTGATGATCTTATAAATCCTACTATATTACGATTATGAATGGGATGAGACTCTTAAATACTATGTAAAATTGTAGGATCTTACTATTTTACGATTTAAATCTAAATTTTGACTACCTTGCATTACACTATCTCTATAATCCTATGAGTAAACTCTTTTAGTAGACCATATAGCCTCACAAGGTCGATTGAGTTTTAGACATATGATAAGATAATTTGTTGAGATCGTCTAATGTTTATTCAATTTTGTTTTAAGAAACCCTGTCAGTGTCTTTCTTATAAGCATAAACGTGTTTCATATGTATCAATGCATTGTAATGTATAGGCTTAAATATATATTTGGTCCCTATTTTTGTCAAAATTATTCAATTTGGTCCATATTTTTGTTGTTTGATCAATTTGGTCCTCAATTTTGTAAAATTGCATTCAATCGAGTACTTTTGGTAAACAATGTTAAAATTGTTAACGGAATAGTGACACGGTGGAACTGTATAGTTGACGTGGCTCGTTATGCATTTTTGTTGGCAGATTGTTTATTTAATTTTAACAATTCAGAAAAAAAAAACAAGGCTATTATGTTAAGTTAAAAAGGTAAAAAAGTGGGTAAGCAACATTCAAGTAATTAAGTGCAGCGAGGGTTAATTGTGCAACGATAGAAAGGGGAAAATTAGGGTTCTTAGGCACGAAATCAAAATTAGGGTTCTTGAGAAAGGGGGGAAATATTTGCTGAAATCTTCTTTTGTTGCATCCTACTTCAATACATTCAACGAGGTTCGTGGGTGAAGTTCGTCTTGGAGCATCAACGAGGTTAGTTGATTGTCAATATTGGTTTAGTGTGCTGGCCACAGTTTTGCTTGAAACCTTAATTTCTTCCCTAAATCAATTTCACTAACTTTTAAACCTACAACGGCCATAAAATTTCACTATGCCAACGTCATTGCCAAAAATTTGACACGTAACCCAATTTTAACACCGTTTGTCAAAAGGACTCGATTGAATGCAATTTTACAAAAATGAGGACCAAATTGACCAAACAACGAAATTAGGGACTTAATTGAATAATTTTGACAAAAATAGAGACCAAATGTATATTTAAGCCTAATGTATAAATAAGACTTTAGCAATTGAAAGCTGACATTTAAGTTGAATTATTGAGCAAGACTTTGCTTAGAAAGAAACTATGAATTATAATATGTGATTTATATTGAATTTTTTCTTAAATGTGGATTGAAGTTTATTAATTCTTACGTCAAAAAAAAAATTAATAACCAATTTTAATGATAGCAAATAATTAGTCACTATAGTAATTAATTTAGATACTAATTTATAAATTAAAAATTATTAGTAACTAAAATTGTTTCTAAAGTTGTCACTATAGTGATTTGGTCTTTAAATTGGTCACTAACATAGTTACTAAGATTTTAGCTATCGAAAAATTAGTCTCTAAATTTGTCCCTTTACTAACAACTTTAGATATAAATTTATAGACCAATTTTTTTGGTAGTTAAAATCTGAATAGCTAATGATAGTGATCAATTTAGAAACCAATTAATTATAATAACTAATTTAGAAACTATTTTACTTACCAATAATTTTAGTTTATAAATTGGTATCTTAATTGGTCATTATAGTGACTATTTATTTTTGTCATTGGTCATTAATTAAATATATTTTTATAATGACTTAAGTTGAACCACGTTATTTTTATACGTGACTTTTCTTCCTCTATTTACCTTTATCATCTAATTATTGGGGTTCTAAGCGTGGTTCTAAGAAAATTTGTTATCTGTTTCATAACAAATTTTAAAAATAAACTAAATTCGAATATAAATTAAACTATAAAATACTTTTTATGTATAAATTGTTTATATTTTGCATTTTTTTCATTTAAGCGTGAATTAAATTAAATTGTAAAGAAACTTATTTTATTTTTTATTCGTTTTCTCCCTCTTAAAAGTATTTTTTGAACAAATTATACAAACAAGATAAATAAGATAGAACCATGAAAAACATAATAATTTGATAAAATAAATTAGATAAAAAAAAGATATAGATGATGTATAAGATTTAAAATTATTGTTCTAAAATATTTCATATTTTATTTTGTCAGCGGTCATCTAAATATAAAAAAAAAAAAAATTCATATTTCTGTACATAGTAAAATGTTCCACAGAATGTATTTCACTACTTTATTGAATTGGAAATGATCTAATTTTAGAAAGGTAGGTAGTTAATGATTCTCTCATTTTCCTTGTAAACTCTGATGTCACACATTTTGCAGAATGGGAATCAGCAGAAGCCTTGTTAGTTATGACATTCAAATACGTTTGTTGGCAAAAGCGAAAAGATGATTCTTCTTGTGTCGGGCAAGCCCTGGCAGCCCCTCAGTGTCAATGTGTTCAGGTTTCATCCCTGCGGGCAGTTCCCATTGGAATGAGTTAAGAAGATTTGCAGTTATGAGCTCCACTGATGTAATTCCCAGTGATATGCCAGGGCAAATTCTACGTCCTGCACCGAACGGAATAAACTCAAAATCATGTCCCTTAAAATCTATCCCACTCTTCAAAAACCTCTCTGGCCAAAATTCTTCTGGGTCTTTCCAAGCTTCAGGGTCCCTCTGAATGGCCCACCCGTTCACATACAAGATTGTCTTTGCTTCTATTTCATACCCATCTACTGTGAAACTTCTAATGGCTTCTCTTGGTAGCAGTGGTGTTGGTGCATAAAACCTCAGTGTCTCTTTTATCACTGCCTGCAGATATACAAGCTTTTCAACATCCTCTTCCTCTATGAACTCCTTCTTGCCACACGCATTTCGAATCTCTTCTTGGGCTTTCGCCATTGCTCTTGGGTTCTTCATCAATCCGGTCATCACCCACACTGATGTGGCTGCAGTAGTGTCTGTCCCTGCCACAAGTATGTCCTGTCACAGTCGAGTACGAGTTCATATCACCAAATTTTTCTTCACTACATTTTCTGTTTGCTAATAATTTAACTTGCACCTTCTGTTTACTTTAAAACATAAGATATAGATGCTGAAGGTATGTTTATCATATGAAATCATATTTTGGATGTCACATGATATATAAAGGGGTTTAGTGAAGAAGGAAGATAGAAAATGTTATGAGTTCAACTACTTCATTAATATTTTAGAATTATAAGATTAATTTGATAAATTTAGAAGAAAAAAAAGAGATAATAAGTTTAACTTTTGTACGGACAAAAATACTAATAACTAACCTTCGTAAATGTTCTGATAAAATAATAATGATATAGAAACCGTAATCATCATGTCATCAATTGAAAAAGCTTGAATTATTGAAAAAGTGTGGCAGTGAAAGAATTGTTTTCTATGCATTGGATTTTGACGTGAATGAATTGGGGACAAATTTTTAATGTAAGAGATAAGATACAATATTCAATCCAAAATCCACAAAAGTTTAGATTTGCGAATCCTTTTATTTATATACAATTCATTTTGCTTATTTTTGAGTCTTCCAACTCAACTTAAATTCTTAATAGAGTTATTTTCCAGATAATTTATCTGATGGAATCTTCACAAACATTTAAGGAGCTATCGCTAATTCATCCCTAATTCTAATTGTTTAACCGAACTACTCTATATACACTTAAAGTTTCGTGATTTCTAAGGTTATGTCATGATTTATAATCCACTTAATGCATGGATTTGGGTTGAGCTTAGTTAAAGACGAACTACCACATATTTAGCTACTTCATATTTAGCAGTAACAAAATAGAAAAGCATGAAAACATACCAAGATGATAGCTTTGATTTGATCATGGGTGAGGTCTATTGACAAGTGACCCTGCTTCTTAAGCTCAAGCAACACGTCGACAATATCCTCGTCTTCTTCATTTTGTTTAACCCTATTTGGATCTAGGTGGTCGTCAATGACTTCTTGGAAGAACACATCCAAGGCCTTGAAAGTGTTTTCAAGCCGGCCAAACAAGCCGGTGAGTTTATCAATCCACCCCAAGAACGGAATATAATCCGAGACAAAAAAAGAAAGCAACATAGCCTGTGAGTCCTTTAGAAGCCCATGGAACCTGCTTCTCTCAGCTCCTTCTTCATCGTACTTTCTCCCAAATGCAACCCTACAAATGATGCCGCTTGAGACCGACATCATGAGCTCACTCAAGTTGGTTAGTTTGGAAGAACGAGCATGCCCAGATAAAATCTCCATCATCTGTTTGACTTCAGATTTTCTCACACTGGAAAAGCTGGAGCTCCGTTTGGAGCTGAAGAAATGGACCACACAGATTTTTCTAATTTCTCTCCAGTAGTCGTTGAAGGGAGAGAAAATCATCTCTTGGCCGTTGTACGTGAGTTTTAGAGGGCCACGTGAGGGAGGCCTGGTGCAGACATCGATGTCGTGGTCTTTAAGGATGTCCTTTGCTAGTTTTGCAGAGGAAACAACAATGGCTTTCTTGAAGCCTAATTTGAGGGAGAAAAGGGGACCATACACCTTTGAGAGCTGCTCCAGTTGGATATTCAATTTTGAACTATCAATTTGGTGAAGATTGCCAATGATAGGAAGGCCTCTTGGTCCTGGTGGACGTGGTTTTGATGGCTTCTTTTTGGCTCTCTGGTTGTTCAGGATGATCGCAGCCATAACCGAAAGAGAAAAGATAATGAACAAAAGTAGCACCATTTTCAATTAGGTAGAAGAGTTCTTGGAAAATATCCTTATCTATAGGTGATGATAATTTTACCTCCCTTACAAGATATCTATACTTCGTACCAGGGTAAATCTCCAAGTTATAGGTAATTTAATTTGGTATTTTAAGAGTTGGAAATAGTTGAGACAATAATAATTTTGATATACTTTTTACTGTATTTTTTTTTAAATGTTTTCTTGGAAGAAATCATGATGGGTTTTCGAACTCGTCATAAATCATATTTTAAGACGTGATAATCGATTCTAACGTTATTTCAATCGATTTAAAATATAAACAATTCTTATTTTACAATTCAAAATATTAATATTTTAATTTGTTTTTTAACTTTAATATCATCATATATTATTAATACTAAAATTAGTCGTAAAAATAATGCTGTTATTTTGAAGGTATCAAGCTATATACCGGATCAATCATAGTATTGACTTTGGAGGAGACCCGGAAGTTCTAGTGCATTGAATTTTCCTGGGGCAAGTGTTCCAGGGTGGCACGGATATCATAATTCAAAGACAAATTTCATTTGTACAACTACAAATAAAATAACATTATCGTCTTCAGAATCAATCTTTTTTTAACAACAGCATTTCATACCAAGAATAATTCTGAAATTACTTTCTTAAAGTCAATAAAATAAGATAATTATTTTTTATTATAAATAACATCTAAGAAAAAATAGTTTTGTAACTATATTATTTAGAATACATGAAATGAAATGTACAAATATAGTTATAAATTGGTTGTAAATTGACTATAACTTTATAATACTTATTAAATTTAGAAATTTCTTAGTATGACTTATGAAATCTCTATTTTGCATTAGTGTTTCTCTTGTTTTTCTAACAATTCTTCTTTTTACATTTAATTTAAATTTCTTTTCTTTCTTGTCTCTTTTTCTCCTTTTCTCACCTTCTTCCAATATTTACCATTTTTTATTGTTTTACTTTTTATGTAATTTATATCTTTCTTATTAAAAAAATCAGATTTATTTATTAATAAAACTTGTCGATAATCATAAAAGTCCTTTGGTAAATCGAATTTACCAATAACTTATTAGCAACCAAATTTTTTTCGATAAAAGGCTTGTTGACAAATTTTAGTGATAAATAAGAATATTTTTAGTAATTACTCACACAAAAAGTCATTGATAATGATCTAAATCTATGAAGTAATTATTTGTCGGTAAATATACATCATTAATTATTGAGGAATTATTTTTCATCTTTTGGTGAATATTGCCATTTGATCTCTCTTCCTCCTCCTCTTATTTATCCTTTTTATTTCTTCTTCCTCTTCTTATTCTTCCTTATCTTCCTATGTTGTTGCTATCCATTGTCACCATCGTCACTTCCATCATCGTCATTGTTGTTATATCCACCACCTTTGTAAAACTCGTGAAATTGGAATAAAGAATAATAAATAAATTACAAACAAATGTGATTTGATAGTACTCTAAGAGAATTTATTGAAAAATCCTAGGTAAGGAATAATGATAGCTTAAGTGGTTAAGAGTACTTAATTATGTTGAGAGGACTTGGGTTCAAGTTTAGTGTGTTTTAATTGTGTTTAATATTACCAAAATATTATGAATGCGGTAACATGGTTTAACCTTGTGTGAATTAATAGGAATAATGTGATGGTTTGTTGGTGTGCATGTGTTTAATGGGTTGAAAGGTTGTGGGTTTGAATCTTGGCTAAAGTAGGTTTTTTATTTTTTTATATTTTTGCTAAGTGATGGAAAAATCTAGAAACTGTAGAAATCCCCTGAGAAACCAGAGATGTAGCAGTTAGGGTGCAGTAATAAAAAATAATGGTCATAAAACCTTGAATTTAAATTAATTTAGTTTTTATTATTTGTATTATTTATTTTGGGCTGAATTTGGAGAGAGAGAGAACAGTGAGTGGGGAAAACAAAGACTCGTAAGGTGTGTCAAGTGAGGGTTGAGAATTGCAATCCAGAGCGAGAATTGGAGTGGAGGTAAGAAAGGGAGCTTTGGGAAACAAGAAAGAATTTATTTGGAATTGTTTGAAGCTAAAACACCAGGTAAGGGGAGCTAACCTTTTTTCTTCTTTTCCTTAGTATTGTTTGATTATGTGCAGAACAATAATTATAAGTTGAATTATAGAAGGATAAAGTGAGTTTTATGGATGATTTTAATATGATCTATAAGTTCTTCACGGATGAATCCATGGTGAAATTGTGAAATACCATTTTGGATTACGTTTTTTTGTGTACTGGGAGCTACGTCTTTTTTATTTGTTATAATTCAAACTGATTTCACTGATGTTTGGGTTTCTTTATTTTATTAAAGGCAATAATTTTTGGTGAAGGATTCATATATTATGTTAAGAAAAAAAATGGCAGTACGGGTTTATATATCTTTATAGTTTCCATAAAAAGTTGCCAATGTGATTGTTTGGTCTTGTTATACGTATATATGGCTACGGTGTTTTTTTTTATATTATATAAGGTTTAAGATACATTATAAGCATTACGGCATTTTCATTGTTGTGTTGGTTATTTTATAAGGTATAAAAAGTTAGATTAAGAGTTTTGCGGTGTGGAAATAATCATTACGTGATGTTCTTGTTAATTACAGGTCCAATATTTTTTTTTTTATTTAGGAATTAGTGCATTGAGATAAAGATAAAAAGGGTTTTGGTGATTGGAGTTGGACGTTTGGTATTCTATTAAATTATTATGTTTGGGTAGTTTAATAAATTTATAGTTATAATTTGTAAGGCTTTGGGAACTTTTACAGTTTGGAATTGTTGTGTTTGGTGATGGGAAAGTGAATTAAAGTATTTAAGGTCTGGTGGTTATTGTTGCCTTGGGCCAAATGCATTTTTCATGGATGACTATATGCAGAGTTTTTTTTTTTTTTATATACATTGAAACTAATACTGATTAATTTGCTTCATTTATATAATGAGGATAATTTTGGGGGTTTCGCACTTCTAGTCGTTGTTTTATAATTCGGTATATGGTAAGCGTGGAGTATATTATTATTATTTTCGGTGCATGTAGCGTCTTTTAGTTACTTGACATATATTTAGTTCTTTTTTTTTTGTGAGGGAAAAGTTTAATCATGGCAGCTTTCATCACCTTTATACCTATAAAAGTTTGGAGTTTTATTTTGGTTTGACAACCAATGCGTGTGTTAGTAACTTAGCGGGACAAACGATGGGGAATTTTTCTCTATGTTTAATTTTCATGCATTTTGTAATAAATTTTATGATGCTTTTTCTCTATTATGAACATGTAATAAAGATGGAGTAGTGTGATTGAACTATAGCGATATAAGTTTTAAATTTTCTCGCGTTTGGGAACTTTATATGATGTCTTAATTCGAAAAGAAGTTTTATGATATATGCTTTATCTAGTAATATCCATCTAGGGTGTTACAACCTTTCATCTCGTCCTTCTCCTCACCCTCCTTATGTTGCTCCTCCTTCTTCTCCTCCTAGTCTTCTTCCTTGTCCTCCTCTTTGTTCCCTTCCTCTGTCATGTTGTCGCCGCTATTGTCACCATTGTCTTTGCCATCGCCTCTTCTTCCTCTTCTTCTTATTTCTCCTCCTTCTCTTTTTCTTCTAATTCATCTCCATTTAATTTATAAAATATTTCTCGTCAAGTTTAGTGAAAAAATTGACGCCAATTTTGTAAGACCCGGAAAAATTAAATAATTATTTAACAAATGCGGGTAGTGAGAAACTTTATGACATTTAATGCAGGGGTTTATGACATGAAATGGTATTAGTTCAAGTGGTTGAGAGTACTTGGTCATGTAGAGGGACTTGGGTTTAAGTCTTGTGTATGTCAATTATGTGTTAATTTAATTGTTTATTATTTTTAGGTTAAAATACTCTATTGATCCTCGTTTTTGTACCAAAATCTCAATTTGGTCATCGTATTTTTATTAGTCTCAATTAGGTCCTCAATTTTGTAAATTAGTATCAATTCGGTCCTTTTTGTTAGTGTAGAACTAACACCGTTAAGTAGGTGCCATGTGTCAGCTCCTTGTTTTTTTGAATTTTTTGAATTTTTTTTAATATATTTTTTGAATTTTTTAATATATTTTTAAATTTTTTTAATTTATTTTAAAAAATAATATATTTATGCCACGTGTCACGTTTGTAGTGTGCCACGTGTCAATCTAATATGGTGACACATGTCAAATTATTGTATGAATCTCAATTTGGTCCTCATATTTGTTAATTTGATTTGATTTCAGTCCCAAAATTTTTTAAACATTTTTACTTTCATGTGCGATAAATCATGATGAGTGATAATATAATTATAGATTTATAGAAATTATCATGAAACATGAATTGGTTGTGTGGTTGTGCATTAGCCTTACAATTGTGTGGATGTGTGTTTCAACCTTAGCAAGATCATTTTTGTTTTTGGCAATCAATGGACATAATTCTTAGTTAAGGAATTGGTTATAGAGAGAGAGAGGACTATCTTGGGAGTTTTATTATGAACTATTTATAGTTATTTAATTTACCTTCAATTGCTTTTTGAAACTTGTAATAAAATTCATAGTTATGTTCATTTGAATTTAAGCGTGTAGAACAATTTTTAAAGATTTCCACGTTTTGGGAAGAGTATTTTATGACTATTGAGTTTTATTTATATATTATTTATTTTATTAAAGTAATTTTAAGATAAGGAAGTTACAAATTTTACTGATGGATTTATCGATGAAATAACAAACAAACTTTAGAAAATATAATGGTCGATGGATATTTAAAAATTCAATTACTGACAAATTTACCGATAAATTTTAAAAAAATTATTTGTAAATAACAAAATTCATTACTGATGGATTTATCGAGAAATTCTACCACAACATGATCAAAACCGAGGCAGAATACTAAAAATAATTGGGCCAAATGTCCTTCCTACACCGGTGCGTCCATTTTACCAACAAGATTGATTGACGAAAATATTCGTCAGTAATAAAAGTTATACATTACCAATGAATTTTATTAATAGATTTTATCATTAGATCAATTATTGATATATATTTTCGTTAATAATTAAAATCCTAAATTCAATGAATAAAAAATGCTAATGAATTATTTATTTATTAGGTAAATATATACGAAAAAGTCTGTCAATAATATGATATTTTTTTGTAGTGATTATTTATAATAATTTTTTTCCTGTTTTTTTTGAAGTATTTGCAATAATATTTGAAGACTTGATCAATTATTGGCCGGGAATTCTAGTTAGGACACTGTAATGCCCATGACCTTTCCATTAATAGAAGTTGTTTTGATTCTTGAATTTGATTTTTGTCAAAACATGTATTCCTTTCTAGATCATAAAATTGTTCTTTCAAACCCATGCCTATTGTAAAACATATAGAAAGACAAGAAACCAACATAAATAAAGAAATGGTTAGCAAAATTAATATAGAAAATATGGTGAACATCACCATTTTTGCTAAGTGTACACACTCAATTAACTTATGCATCACATTTGAAAGCCTTGACACTCTGTCTCAAATTCCTTTAGAGTGTGTTTGGATAGAGTATTTTAATGAAGCAATTCATTTTTTTGAAGAATTTAGATTTCTTTGTAATGAAATGCTTTGTTTGGATAGAGAAATTAAAAAGCATTTCAAATGCTAGCTTTTTTTTGAAGGATTTCAATTAGCTAAATTAGTAGAAATTCAAATACCCTCAAAATAGGTGAAATTTGAAATTCTTCTCACTCAACCTCACATTCTAGACGATGCGGATGGACACGACGACTCGGACGTATCCGACGACCCGGACGGGCCCGATGACTCGGACGTACCTGACGACCCGGATGGGCCCGACGGCCCGAACGTGCCCGACGACCCAGACGGGCCCGACAACCCGGACGTGCCCGACGACCCAAATAGGCCCGATGAACCAGACAGGTCTAACGACCCAAACGGGCCCGACGATCCAGACGGGCCTGACGATCCAGACAGGCCCGATGACCCGTACAGGCCTGACCTAGGCGGGCCAAACAACCCGGACGGACCCGACTACCCAAATGAGCTTGACGACCCAAACTAGCCCTTCCAAATCATTGGGCCTGACAACCCGGACGAGCCTGACGACTCGGACGTGCTCGACGACCCAAAAGTGTGGGACAACATGGAGAGGCCCGACGACACGAATGGGACCGACGACCCGAATGGGCCCGACGACGCGGACGGGTCTGACGACCCGGACGACCCGATGACCCGGACGGGCCCGACGACTTGTACGGGCCAGACTATCCGGACGTTCCCGACGACCCGGACAGACCTAACGGTTTGAGTGGACCCATACGAGTTGTCGGGCTTGTCCGGTTCGTCGAACGTGTCCAAGTCGTTGGGCCCATATGAGTTGTCGGGCCCATCCTAGTCGTCGGACCCGTCCAGGTCTTTGGGACCGTCCGGGTCGTCGAACCTGTCCAGGTATTCGACCCTGTTCGGATTGTCGGGCTCGTCCAACTCGTCGGGCCCGTTCGGGTCGTCGGACCCGCCTGGAGCATTAGGCCAATGACCTAGACGGGTTGGACTGGGCCATATTAACGAACTTGACGGCACAATCGTGCAGTATGGGCCATCAGGCCTCTAGATCATCGGGCCACCCAGCCTGTCTGGGCTTCCCAGTCAATCCAGCTCGAGTGGGTCGTCGGGTCTAACCAATCCGGTTGCATAGTTGGGTCTGCCCGACCCATCTGGGTTGTCGAGCATGTTTCCAAATTTATCATGAGCTCAAAACATAATTAAGCGTAAAATAAATATTGTTAAAATTAAATTTTATCTCACAATAAATTCAATTTTTTTTCAAACAAGAAATTAAAATGTCAGGTATTTTAATTTCCTTATTCAAACAAGTTATTTTAAAAATGAATGGAATTTAATTACAAGCAATTCAAATACAAAGCATTTCAATTTCTAAGCATTGTTGAAATACTCCACCCAAACATAAGGTTATGGTTTCTAAAAAAGAAATTCAATCAATCATCAAGAATTTTATATTCAAAATAAAAAATTTAATAAATTCAAATTCATTTAAAGGAAGTTAACAAAATGGAAAACTCTATGACAAAAATACGGAAAAGACAAACTAAAAGTAAAAAAAATAAGAAATAGCAGCTAGACTAAAAGGAGTAAAAATATGAAAAATCTAAGAATTCTACAAAGAGAAAAACACTTTAAATTACAAGAGTAATTTAGAAATTACTACTAAAAAAATTGTAAAAGCAAAGAAAGTTAAACAACTAAAAATTTCGATTTGTAAGAATTTGATCAAGACAGGCCAAAAGTATAAAACTACTTTAAACATCCAATAGATAACTCATTTGAATATATATATATATATATATATATATATATATATATATATATATATATATATATATATATATATATATATATATATATATATATTATCAC
>Ga0214545_1005404_pt1 | contig 23144 bp, 15 predicted proteins | sample CNSS4metaG_FD_160064 | JGI IMG/M metagenome (GOLD analysis project Ga0214545, IMG submission 160064) | Root nodule microbial communities from cowpea collected in UCLA plant growth center, Los Angeles, California, USA - CNSS4 | ecosystem: Host-associated > Plants > Roots > Nodule | place: USA...
GATTTCAATTTTTGTTAATGTAAAATATATAACCCAATCTCATATTTTAGGATATTGAATGTGGGAATAAAAATTGTCTAATAAAAATATAATAATATGTCTTTCGACTATAATATATTTTTATACACTCCTATGTCACATAAAAAAATGAATTAAACCAAACTCAAATTTGACTTACTTATATATATATATATATATATATATATATATATATAAATTTATTTTTAAATTATGTGAAATTTCTAAAATAACTGAATAATATAAAATGTAATATGTCTGTTTAAAGCTATGTTGTAAAGAAACAAACTTTAAGACATAATAGTTCGAGATCAAGTTTTCATGCAAATTAAATAAGAAATTGAAAAAAAAATGACAATTAAGTTGGTAAATCTTATACTTTCCGTTTTTATGAAGGCATGACATATATTTCTAAATTGATATGTAGGTGTAGACGAAATAAAGAAACATTTAGTTCATATATATTTAGTTAGAAATACTTTTACTTCTGAATTATTTTCCTTATATATAACAATGTTATTGAAAAAATAGTATAAAAACCTAAAAAGACTATTTAAAAAAAACTAAAACATTATTTTAGAAAGTTTTTGGGTGTTAAAAGCAACAAAATAAAAAATAACTACATATTACATTGACTCCTAAAAGATGAGGGCACTTACTAATATATTCTCTATTAAACATTAAAACATTAAAAAGATTATTTCTTTCAATTAAAAGAGATTAAAAAAATTTAAATATATTTTTAATTTATGTAAATATAACTATTTCGACATTTAGTATAGGACCAACACATATGGGACAGGACAAAACTGGTCATTTCTTAAAGTAAAAATTCATTTCCATTCTTATTTTCATTCATACACTTAATGGATATATATTTTTTTATTGTCTTAATATCAATTAATTACTTTTTATATAAAAAAATTATAATAAAAGAAGTATAATATTTTTAAATATTCAACGATGTATTTTCTTTTATTTTTAAATATCAAATATTTATTAAAAATGTGTATTTACTTTTTCTTATGGTAAAAAAGTAAATAAAATTAAAATTATTATTATTATATATCGTTATAATTATAAAATTAAATATAAATAATTTTTATAATTATATTGTAAATAATTTTATTTATTTTACAAGTAGTTTTATAATTGAAAGAATGGTTAATTTTAAAAAATGGTCAGATTGAAAAAATCGGTTAAATTGGAAGAAAAGGTTACGTAAATAATAAAACCGAAAAAATAATTATTTTAATTTATAAAAAAATTATTTCGAGAATAAAATTGAAAAAGAAATGTGAACATAACAAATAAGAATCCCTTTATAGATTAGAATAAATATAAATTTCAAACCAAAAATCAAATAACAATCGAGTGAAAGTAAAATAATTATATAAAATATTTCACAATTACATAAATAAAATTTTTTGATAATTAAAATATTTATTAATTTTATAAACATTAGTAAAATAAAATTGATAAAGTTAAAAGTATTTTTAAAAAATTATAAAAAAAACGTTTAAGTTTAAAATATTTCATATATATATCTTTACTTTCCTTTCCTAAATTTCAATGAAATCTTATTTTACGAAATCACATTTGAAAAAAAATATTAAATTAATAATAATTTAAATTTAAATATTAACTTTTTTTTTAACTTTAATATATGTTGTATAATGTAAACAAGATTTATTACAATAATATTAAATTATTGTATTACGGTAAATAAAACATATTTATACAATTGCATTGCATTGGTAGGAAAGATTATAAAATAAAATATAAAAAAATCAAAATAAAATTTTACAAAATTAAAGTAATAAACAAATAAAAATATTAAAAAAAGTAAAAATTAACAAACATGTGTCTTAAAAATAAGTTCATACACTTTTATATAAAATCGTACAAAAAAATGTATAATTAATAATACGATAAAAAATCTTGAAAATCTCGTAAAACTTTTCAGATATAAAAATTGTTGAGCCATTAAAGATAATGAAATTATTTTACCGAAACAAACGCTTTTCAAATAAAAAAAAATTAAAAATAAAGAGAATTAAGAAAATAAGTTTTTATATTACTTTGTAAATCCTAAACCCTAAACCTTAAATAAACATTTACACAATTAAGAACTTTAAATTGAATGTCAAACATTTTTATAAGAAAAAAATAAAAAATATTAAGAAGGAATATAAATAATTAGATGTGAGACTTAAAATCTATTTTATTGACAGAAATTGAATTATTTGAAATTGTGAGATGAGAGATAAGGTACTTTGGAAATGTGAGTGAATTTTATAAATAAATAAATAACAAGCGAAGCCAAATATTTAAATGGGAGTAGGAATAAAATGATATATAAATATATATATATATATATATATATATATATATATTATATTATGTTACATAATAAATTCTATGTACTTTAATAATGTAAACATGGATGAGAATGAGAATGGAACAAATATGTATATGCTCATCTTCGTTCCATACCCAATTGTAACTCATACTCAATCATTATAGGAATTGAAATCCTTTATCAAAACAAGGATGAGTTCCAACAATATTCGTGTAGACAAGTTTATTTGTTATTCCTAATGTAATTCTCTCAAAAGTATCTGTTAATTTCAAATATTTAACATTTTATAAGTTGTTATAGTTAAGTAAATAAAAATAATAAATCAAAGTACAAGGAATATTTTAAATTAAGATGATTTATTTTTAATATAAATATATTTATGCTAATTATATATTATTTTCATTTTATTCAGTAATTTATTTTTTATTTTTTTATTATTTTAAATAATTATATTTCACTTGGAGCTTATTAATTTATTTTTTTATGTTTGATATTACAATATCAAATAATTATAAAATAACTTTTCAATTTATAAAAACAATTATTTTATCTTTAAAGACAAAATAAACATCACATATGTTATATATTTCTAGAATTAATAAGTATAATGTATAAAATTATAAGTAATACAGAAAATAATCATTACTCTTTCCTTTTTCATCTTGACCCAATTTAAAACTAGTATAAAGTAATTAAACGATGATTTAACTTCTAGAAAATATTATCGTATATAATTTTAGTCTATATAATTTTTTAATTAGTATTTATCACTCCACATTATTCTGGGGTTAATCTAGTATAAAAAATAAAAAATATTAATTAAAACAAGTATATTATTTGAAATGGATAATTCAATTAAATAATACATTAAATATTTTTTTTATAATAGTTACATAATTTTTTTAATATACTATGAAAAATAACTTCTATATTATTTCTAAAATTAATTAATTTTGTATTCATAAAAAATATTAAAATAAAATTACTATATATAGTTGTATTTTATAATTATGTATAATTTTATATGTATCATGGAAAAAAAGAATGATTCGCAAAGAAATATGGTAATATATTATGAATAAAAAGTTATTTTATATTAGTTTAAATAGTATCAAGAAGAAAAGAATATAATAATTACTTAATATTACATATAATTATAACATATTATAATTAGCAATTCTATAAAACATAATATGTTATTTATTGTCAGATAAAATTTATGATACGTTACAAAATAAAGGGTTTTACAATATTAAAAATTATAAAACCAAAACTAATATAAAAAAATTATAAGAATATAAGTAAATTGTAATTATTTTTCAATAAAAAAGACAGTTTGGAAAGTAAATTATTGGATGAAAAAAATAATAAATATAATTATATTATTTATATTATCTAAGAAATATATTGTTTGATTAAATCACCTATTTTAAATCTTAGTTTGAAATATTATGTCATTTTAATTATATTAAGTACTTTATATTTTTAATATTAAACTAACTAGTTTATAGCTAAGATAAAAAAATATCACAAATTTAAAACTATAAATATTTTTGAATACTATAAAAGCGGATATATTATAATATTTGATGAGACTATAATGTATATATAAATTATTTTTGGATACTATGCGGATATATTATAATATATGATTTGTGAATTAAGTGAATTTGAACCGTTTTTACTTATAATTGACAAAATGTTTAATTTTTCAGAAGATTACGAAGACATTGTTATTATTTTCTCTATCTTGCCTTGAATGCATGCGCTCGAATTTTTGTTTTCGTATGTTTTATTCTACGTCAAAATAATATAAAATGGTTAAAATTGATTCGGGTTAAATCAATTTTCTATCACATTATATTCTATTGAACATAAACACAAGTAATATGGTGTACTGATATAAATGTTAAGCATCTATTAATTAATTTTTTATTTTACATTTCAATGTCATAAAGTTATAATATTGTATTTACTTAATACTAATTACTTCCGGATAGAGCTATTGATATAATTTTTATCCACAAAAAAGTGAAAAAAATGTAAGTAAACATCCACGATGACAGTTGGGCTATTAATGTATTTTTTTTTTATACATAAAAACTTATAAATATATATAGAGTGATAGGTTAATTGGTGTATATTTATTTTTCTTTCCATAAACTTTATTATTGTCTTTAAATTAAGTTTGAATACATTACTTTGTCCGATAAAGGTACAGTTATGAAAGGATTCAGAGTCTAGCATTTCGAAGTTGTTGCTTTAGCATTGGTCGAATATATTCTTGAAAACCGTCAGGCACAACTGAATCATTCAAAGGATCCTTCCATGCCTCCTCGTACAGCTTTGGATACACGTCTCCGTCATAGCGCCCAAGAACCGAACCAAGGTAGTGATCAGTGTAGTTAAACGCATCAACAAGTCCAATTGCATTCGGACGAACCTAACCAAACATACAATGAATCAGTTTCGTAAAATAAAAACCTACCACCAAAGCGATGCAATCGTTTGGGACAAACCTGTGAATACAAGGATCTCAGCAGATCATTTGCAAGGGAACCCTGTTTGGGAGTGATGCAGCCAGTTGAAAGAAAATCTCCCGAATGCTTATGAAGAAGAGACAGAGCATAAATGCTACAAAGAAGTTGTAATTGATGTTTCACACCCTTTCCAGGTATATCTTGCTGCAACTTCTCAATAAATCTGAAAAGCAAAGGTTGGTCAACTTCAACGAAGATTATCGAAGCAAATACTAGAATCAACTGTGTGTGTTGATTATATTTTCTATGGGTTCATCCACGAAGGGCTATTCACCCAAAGGACAATGCATCACATTACACACATGAAATACATACGCGGACCAGTAAAAACGAGAAGCTCACTTGGAAACAACAATTAACTGGCAATGAGCAACAGCTGTCTCCACTAGATCCGCTGCAAGTTCTTGGAAACCTGCCATCGAAGAATTTATCAGCATTCATGATGATCATATCTAATTAGGACATACACATATGCTCTCAAACATACGATGAACAGGCCAAGGTAACGACTACCCAGCCAATACCGTGGTTCAACAACAGTCTCCCCGCCATACCAAGAAAACAAATCAAACACGATATGATCATATTAGGATAGCTAGTGAATTTAAGCGTTAAATCAGTTACCTTGTTCAGGATTGGTAAACTTGCTAAGATTTTTAGCACAAGCAACCAACTTCTTAGCAGCCCTAGCTTCAAATGCTCCCAGCACTGCATTAGGCTGCAACCAATCCTCCGCTGCAAAAATCGATTTAATCATATAATTAACTTATGAATTCTGCACAGCATCTGGTTAGGATAAATTATGCGTCTAGACAATCCACTGTTAGTTTAGTAGTGTTGGTATGGTTTTTGCAATGATTGTAGTTATGCAGATAAACAATCCTAAATTAGATCCTAAGATTACTAATGATACCGTAACATACATTATAAGCTTACAAGAAATATATAAGATATTCTTGTTAGGGAATACAGGGGGAGATAAAACACTGGTGGGAAGATTCCATTAATGGACCATGAGAAAATCACTTAAATAAACTTAACATCATCATATTCAATCAAACCCAAAACGGTATGGAATTTGTTTCAAGGTATAAAATTGTATTAAATTACATTCCTATAAATATTATGCATAGGAATATTATTTTCATCATAAGCATATCTGGTTGCCATTTAGTAATTTCAGAAAACATTATTTAATTAAAAACTAAAAGTGAAGGAAGAATTGTGTGAAAATAGGTAGTCATTGCAGATAATAACTTCTATTTCCATAAAAATACATGATAGCCACCTTTCTCCTTGGACATGAGAAGGAACACAATTGAGTAATTGATTCCCTTCGGAACCAACAATTCGTGGGAACGTTTTTACTAAAACTTGCACCAAATATGAGAAAGGAAAGTGATATTCACAAGTTCACTTCCCTAGATATCTCTCCTGACGCCCTAAAGCGAGCTCTACCAAAGATATTAGATTTATGGGCTTTTCACTTATAGATTTCTTAACTTGTCCATTTCTACAACGTGAAGCTTCTTCCCTCACTTGTCATTAACAATTGTAGCCTTAATTGAATTCACTCCCGGCCCTTTAATTGCGACCAATTAGAGCAAGAGACCAATGTCCTGCAGAGCGATATCTTTGGAGGGACTAACTACAAAGGTTGAGTGAAGTATCATAGTACTATTAGGTTGGTTAATCCTCACATTGTTACAAGCCCAAAAGCTAGCTTAAGGGATGAGGGTTCCCTTCCCACCCGAGTATTTTTATGCATTACTAATCTCCAACAAAATCAATGTGAACAGGGTCAGAAAAACCTGATACATCAAAATGTTTTAGCAAGGAGAATCACAAATATAGTGGAAGAATTTACTGATGGGCAGTAGGCGGTTAAGTGCAGTGGATTTAGAGTTGATTGGGAAAAACAGATTGAAACCTGGCCTCATATCAATTTAAGAATCGTGGAAGTGGGAAAGACTTCTTTTGAAAGATACAACTATGTCTAGATACTTCATACAGTCTCCACAAATACTAAGTTTATTTCCGTTAATTATAATGAGTCAATTCCAATTATCGAGAGTAGAGAAAAAAAGGCACCATGCTTGCATATTTTATTGAAAGAAAGAACAATAAATTATTCTTATACAAGTTGTGTTTACAGGTAGGGTATTTTTCAGGTTATGTTCAGCAATCTGAGTGCACATGTAGTTATTAGAAGTATAATGGGACAGAAGAATGTGGAAACCAAATGGAGTTAGCCCCTTTATTATTAGGTAAAAGAAGAGGGAACATCAAATTCTTCTTATACCAGTCTGTGTTCACGGGGAGGCTTTTCTGTGTGCAGTTATTTGAATGTACATGCAGTTACTAGGAGTAAAATGGGATAGAAGAATGTAGAAAACAAATGGAGTTTATAGAAGTATAAATATACAATCCCTAAATTAATTAATAAGATTTCCACAAATTGATCATAACATATATACGACCACAATATCATAAATATCTACGATATGTTAACACATTATAACTCCTGCAAAAGAAGCATATTAATAATGTTATCCCAATTTCTTTTAACATTTGGGACATCAATAGATTGAGCAGGTTAGAATTTGCATATTCTCAACTAAATCCAATTTCATTATACAGGTATACCTTTCTGAACATCAGAATGATATAGCATCAGCTGTTCCACTCGTCCAATATAAGATGTTGTACCAACAGGCTTTTTTCCAGAGCCCAACTTAGAAATAGTCTTGATGAGATGCCTTGCCACCTACAATGGATTTGCTAGAAGTTATAAGAAAAAACTCGACAATTTTCAGTTAATGATATCAGATAAACCTCACAACAAATCAAACAGCACTAGGATGTATTAAGAGCATAAATCTCAAAGGGGCACATGAGAATACTTGCACAAAGAATATAGATACAGCACTACTATGTAAATAAGAATAATAAACGCTGATTATTTTAATTATTTCTATCCTTTGTGACTTTCTCTCGTTCCAAATACCATAAATTTGATACCCCCAAAATCTTAAACTAAAATAACGGATCCGTATAAGAGGATTTTCTTTGATATAAAAATCTGCAAAATATGAGAACATAATGAATACAAGCCAATTAGATACCAGCCCTCAAAAAATAAGTAAGCTATCATGCTAAATCCTACTTAAAGATAGAAATTTCATTGAAAAATATATCAAAAAATAACACAATGTGATGGTAAAAGCCGTATTTAACATTTACAAAACCTGTAATTGCAGCACAATGTTGTCTCCTTCATATGTGCAGGTAGGAATATAGACTGCAAATAACTCAGGGAGACCGCTACTACAAAGGTAACCATGGCCACCACATAGTTTGCGGCATTCTTCAATTCCATCCTGCAATTTGAAGTAAATTAATTTAATCCGGACTTCAAAGAATTAAAGATTTTACAAAGTAAATCATATAATAGGACACTATAATATTAATAAAAACACATTTATAACATTGAAGTATTGTATTTTTTGTCTACTATGCTTCCACCATAACCCATTATGACTTTTGACATATTTCTAATAAGAATTTTTGGGTTGTTGATATTTTCCATTGTCCGAACTCAATAGCACTTGGTGGCATGAATGAATACCAGCAGATTGTAAGTAGTACAATGCAAAAGTGCACGAATACAAATCAACAAAACAGCATATTGCAAATAACAAAACAAAATGCCTGAACAAGAAATATAGACCAAAGTAATAAATCTGATTCAGCTACCCGTTACAGAATAGGAGAAAGTGATGTTCAATTTCAACATACAAAGAGAAGTAAAGAATAGAGGGACTAAATGATCATAAATTATCACAGGAAATCAGAGAAAGTGTCCAGCCAGTGTTACTAATGAGAATATAAAAATCTATATTCTATAACATAATCTAATGCAAGAAAAATTCCACAAAATAAATAAGTGCATATTTTACACACCGTATCAAGATGCTTAATAATCAATTAAATTCAGCAACTAAAACAATAGTGTAATGAGCATTAGTAATGAGTAATCACATACTGCAGTTATTGAAGTAGTCAAGGACTTCAACCCTGCTGTGCATGCATGAGCCTCAGGTAATGTTGAAAAATCATTGGCTTGCAATCGTTGCATCACATCCATATAAAGCCATTTCAACCATTCACCAACAAATCTGAAAGCATAGGCTGAAGCTAACAAAGGAAAGAGCCTAGCTTGCTGCGTTTTATAATCAAGCACCTAGACCAAAAAAAAAATTGCAGAAAGTGAAACTCGTTACAAAATAGATAGGAGAGGTATAGCACAATAGATGGAAAACACATTGACACACCAACCCATCAACTTAGTGTTCATAAAACATTTATGAAGACATGTTCCAAACCTTGCCAACCAATTATTGTTTCTAAATATACATCTTAATACTACGTTTCATGTCCAAGATGTATGTAGGAAATTCATCAACTTTCCCATAAATTATTAAAAGTATAGAACAGTATATATATATATATATATATATATATATATATATATATATATATAGGTGGGAAAGTGCCAAATATATTTTAGGAAATTTTAGATGTCATTCCTATTTTATCTTTGCTTTATTACTAGCATAACAATCCCGCAATCCCAGGGATTTGTTCCGTATAATAGGTTATTCTTATTTCCAAAAATATCCAAGAAACGTATGTATATATATTGGATGTATGTATGGAGATATAATAATAAATCAATTCTTCTAAACTTGAGAGAAAGCATAGCAGCTTTGAATATAGACAATCAATTAAAATTTCAGCACTAACTCGTGTTTCATGAAATTTTGTCTTCCCCATAAGCATTCACTTTTTATTTTAAAAGCTTTCTTAGGAACTTAAAAAAAAATTGACCTTAAATATATTAATCTATGTACATGGTACTAAACCAAACTAGTTTGTTTTCAAATAGTTTTACCTTCCACATATTCATTTTTACGAAAAGAGAAGATCAAAAATTCCCTGAAGCATTTACTGATAAAATAAGCATGCTGAAGTAGCAAACTTGATATGGGAATATTCAAATGCCTGTTACGACTTACCTGTGTCTCAAGACCTCCCTTTTTCGACCCAAACTGCCTTCGAACCGCACTATATCTTGTAGCAATGCAAACTGCTCGTGCCAGAGCTGATGATGCATCACGTACAATTGTTTGTCTTACATACACCATAGTACCATAAACTAATTGTCGTGGGACACTGGATTGTGCATATTTTCCCTCTCTAGTTACCTGTGAAACCCTGGTAAATTAAAGAGTCACCCCCTAAAACAAACACAGATAAGCACACAAATTATGAGCAGAAAATAAAACAGTCAGCCTACTATATGTTCAGTTTGCCACATACCTTCCCTTGCAGGTGACTTTTTTGATACTTAAAAGTTTCATCAATCAATCTTCGAATAGAGAACTTGTGGAAGAAAATGACTAGAATCTATTCTAGCCAAAATCTCTAGAGGACCTGACTAAAGCATTCAAGTGCGTATTCTTAGATACTAACTTTGACACAAAGTAGAGGAGACTTAGGTTGCTTTATGATATCATACATAAAAACTGTTGTACCCATTTCCAACCACAAAAAAAAACCTCATTCATATGCTCACAAAAATTTCTTTAGCTTAAGATCATATCTCCTATTCGAAATGTACATGATTCCCTAATAAGGTCTTTTGAGAACCAAACATCCTAATGGGTTGGGCCACATAAGAGCACAACATTTGTGTCAAAGTGAAAAAGAGACCTCATGGCAGTGATCCAACTTGACATGTAGTTGTCATAATGCTCGAGTTGGGTTCTTGAATAAAGTCAATATAGCACAATCCAGGATTACTAGGCAAAGAGCAAAGTCCAAAGGGGAAGGTCATCAATTAGGATTTTAATGCATCATTTGCTTGGTCAACAATGAGAATGTTTGTGTTTCAATTTAAAGTTGCCTCAGTGTAGCTGTTTTTGGGATGCCAAACTGTTGTCATTAACTGTACACCTGAATACACTTTCTCTTGCGCCTATTGGGTTGCATATGCTCTCCGTCTTGCTTCCTTATTTTTTGTAACTGTCATTCATGATCTATTTTAAAATATTGTCATTTTCCTTTGGGTGGGTGATACTCAATTGATTTCTCATTAATTAAAGATGTGTGGAGGTAGGAGTTTACCTACCACGATAGGTGCCAAAATGTTCTAGTTAAAATCTATTGGGGTCTCAACTAAATCATTCAAGCTTTATTCTCATATGTTACAAATATGACACGAAATGTAAGAGACTTAGGTCGCACTATGACATCATACATAAAAATTATTGTACCCATCTCTGACCACTCAAGAATCTTGTTCATACACTCACAAAAAGTTCTTAGGTTAGAATCGTGTCTCAAACTCAAAATGAACATGATTGTTGCCCTCCTAAAGTCCTTTTGGGAACCTAACATCTTCCAAATGGCTTGTGCTTGCCCTAGGTTAAAAGGATGAGAGCAACAACATTTGTTTCAAAGTGATAAAGAAACTTCATGGCAACAATCCTATGTAGTTATCATAATTCCCTTGAGTTGGGTTCTTGAACAAAGCCAATATAACAACTTATAATCAATGGGCAATGAGCCCAGTCCAAAGGGGTAGCTCATGAATTAGGATTAATGAATCATCTGCTTGGTTAGGAGTTTGTACGTTTGTGTTTCAATTCGAAGTTGCATTGTTGCTGGGAGGTCAAAGTTTGGGATGAAGGAAGACAATATAGATAGGACATGGGCACATTGTTGTTTGTTGTAAAAAATTGTACACCTCAACAGGCATCAACATACTTGAGGTGAAAACAGTCAAGGTGGAAACAAAATTAGATGACACATTAGAAAAACACCTTATACAATTGTTGAAAGAAAATGTTCACAAGTTTGAAAGGTTGGCATCCAAAATGCTAGGCTATCTTGATTTTTTATGCCACATATTAACTATTGATCCTCATTTTAAACCAATAATCCAAAGGAGAAGAGTGTTTGCGAAGAAAGAGAAGATTTGTGGTTGACAAGACTAAGTAGTTGATCGCCCTTCCCATGTTTGAGAAATACAATATCCAACGTTGTTGACAAATGTAGTGATGGTTAAAAAACCTAATGGGAAGTGGTGAATGTGTATAGATCTCACTGATTTGAACAACACCAATCCAAAGGACATGTATCCATTACCAAACGTAGACAATCTTGTAGATGGAGTGTCTAGACGCTAGCTCATGAGTTTCATGAATGCTTTAGTCTAGTCTCCTAGAGATTTTGGCTAGAACAAAACCATTTTTCTTATTGTGATTATTATCTTAATTATGTGTGGATAATGGATGGACAAGACTAGATATTCATCATGGAGCACACATGAATTGAATAACATAAAACCCCAAGTTTATTGAATGTTCCTCGTGAGAGTAGGTAACAATTTGTAAAATGAAACTAACCTCATTAACATTTGATTTCTTGGAATCCGTACATGGTCAAACCTTAAAACCCCATTATCCATAGAGTTATATGCTCCATTTCCAAATTTCATTCCAATATCGCCAACAGTTATGCCTGGAAGAGGTAAGTGATCATCTAAGCTCCGCAGCTGGACAATGAAACCTACAAATTGGGCATACCGTTAATCAATTATGTCTTAATAATAGCATAAATTTGGGTGTTTGATGCATGTAACTACCATGCACTCCATGATCTTGACCATCAGTAATTAGCCGGGCATAAACTACGGCGTGCGTTGACACTTTACCCAGTCCACCAGGCCACCACTGTTTAGATCAGCGTGAGAAGAGTTACAATAATATCCAATAATTGGAGATATCTTGTTGGCCAAATACCCATTAAGATGCAAATACAAAAAATAACTAATAAATGGTACAAGCTGTTTTCCCCGATTGTTCGTGTGAAAGAATGCTTAAGTGAATGCAATTAGATATTCCACAATCTCATATCATGATAATGCACATATTAAAGGAGCGGTAAATTCTTCCATTAGCCATCTCTCATTGAACTCACTTTGCTGGAAGTTAATGTGGGGCTATGAATTACAAACTCGTCTGTTTTGGGATCAAAGGTTGCAGTTGTTTCTAGCCCTTGAACATTAGATCCATGGCCCAGTTCAGTTTGGGCATAGCATCCAATTATTTGCATCCTTTGAGCCAAAGGCAACCACTTTTGCTGCTGTTCCTCGGTTCCTTGTCCTTTGATAGCAGGAATAAACATTCCCTGCAAAAGAATTCATGAGCTAGATATCCGATGCGAAATCCCATCCGCGCGTCTTTATAGGAATATATCAAATATAAGAACGACATTAGGACAATTAATTGAATCGTACCCAATGTAGATCCGTAAAAGCAGGTTGGTCCACAAAAGTTCTGAGCATAGCAGCTTCCTCTTCTGTAAAAATATACAAAAACCTCTCATTTAAGACAACAACAAGATACCAATTGCAAGCTAAACAAAGAATAGAAGACAGACAAACCAGTAAGACGGAGCTCGATAATCCTTTTCCACGCATAAACTGCTTTTTTCATAGTGTTCTTAAATAACTCCTTCCTACCAAGCACGGGTCTATCATCCTTTCTGAACACCTGCATTTCGAAAATCAAAATCACATTTCTTACCAAACTACAATACAAGAAAAGCTGCACGCAACTTTACATATTGGGATTTTAAGTTCATATGTGAAACATGAACTACCAATCTAATTCCCAAACAGAATCGCATAATAATCAAATTCTCATTGGCAAACAATTCCCGAGCAAATCCAATTTCCAAATTCTTCTTCACAAGGTGTGTTTGTTTCAGTGTTGGAACACAAAAGCAACAAATTTTTGTTTCTCATTCAACGTCACTCTTTAATTGATTTTGGAAACCAAGCATATTCCGCTTTAGAAAATCAATTATAATCGATTCTACATTAATTAATTTGACGCAATCTCTTCCCAATTCAAAACTATTTTCTTGAGGAAGTTTAACAATTAAAATTCCGTTCATTTTTTTTCTCTAAAACAAAAGAAAAAAGCAAACAGTTACTTTCTCAATGAATAAGTTTGCACGACATTGAAAAATTATTCGGACCCAGTATACACATACAGTACATAACACCACACCAAACATAAGAGTAAAGAGCAACAAATACATAATCAATACGATCGAACAACAACAATTAAAATATGCAGTGATGTAATGTTGTTAGTCTCGGTTCAAATCTGCAGAAACGTTCTGCTCAAGCATTAAAAAACGTCAAAAAAATGAACGAAACAGAAGAACGAACGAAGACTTAACCGGATCGCTGGCAACGAGACGAGCCATTTTGTCGGAGACCTCAAGAGCGTGGCGAGAACCAGCCCAAACGATCTTCATCTCTTCGACATCGAATTGCGTCTTGTTCCGCTCGAAAGCCAAGTGATCAACGCCTTCCATTTTCTTCTTCTTCTTTTCTCTACCGATGAGAAAACCTAACTCGTCTCTTCCGTTCGATTTCAAATCACGGTGTTTGCGTTTATTTAAATCGCTTAAGAAGCTAACCTACTTTATTTTTGTTGGTTAGGAGAGTGAATGACATTATTATGATTGAAACATTTACTCATCTGGTTGCACTTTATCGGCCCCAACAGCCAAATGTCATGTCATACATGCTTCTTCCTAATTTTCTCTCTGGCAGATAAATTTTTTAATTTAAACAAATGATTGAATTAAGACGCACGTGGCTGCTGGTAACACTATGCACTTCCACTTATTCAAGACGCTGTTCAATCAAATTCCAGCTTTTTTATTTTCTTTTTTTAATTTTACTTTATCTCTTATTGAATAGAGTGTTCAATCAAATATATATAACAGCACTATTAAATGGTAATTTTAAAGAATAATACTATTTTGAAGTTTTTTTATTTATTTTTAATTTATTATTTTTTAAATAATGTGATGTGATGATTTAAGAATGATTAGAATGATGAATTAAAAATGAATAAAAAAATTTGGTTAAAATATCATTATCCAATTTTAAATATTTAACCAACACATTAATTAAAAGATCTTAGTCTTCAAAAAAAATTAATGTGAAAAAAACTCAAGAAAACAACATAAACTTGTTTGTCTTGCATATTTTTTAAATCTATTTATAATTGTGTTCGATCCTCCTTATTAAAGTATTTTAATTTTATTTTTAATTAGTCTGATAATATTTATTTCCTTTTGTATGTGTTACTTGTTAAAAGTGTGTCAATCAAATTTTAACTTTTAAAAAAATATCTCGATCAGATTTCAAACAAAAATAATTAAAACATGTATTTGAATTTATAGATCAACTCAACTCGGGACAAATTCAACGTAGACCAATTGAGTTTATAGCCGAATATGTTTAATTTCGAATCATACCAAACATATTTTAAAATAGCTCCAATTTTTATATACTTGTTCTCTTTTTCTTAAATTATTAATATGTATTTGATAATTTTTTAAAAAGAAATACTATGAAAATCTTTCTTACTCGTTCTTAAACAAAAATATATTAATTTATTATATATTAATTGAATATAAATACATTATATTTATTTTAAAATTTAATCACTATAAATTAAATATATTTCGATGCACCTATTTATAACATTGACATTGCAATCATTCTAGTTATAATAATTAAAAATAAAATTTTGTTAAAACCATTGTCTTCTATAATATTTATTTATATACAGTAAAGTTTTTAGTAATATAAAGTTTAATTCTTTAAAGCATTAACTGATCTTTACAAATAACTATGTAATAAATAACGAAACATATATATATATATATATATATATATATATATATATATATATATATAAATATTTTTTATATATATATTTTTAATTCCTATTTAACATGTGTTTCAAATAATATAAATGTATTTAAAATATAACTTTTTTATAGCATCAAAGCTATAATAGAAATATATTCAATTTTTTATTTATTCTAAGAGAATAGAAACATATTTGATTTTTTTAGTTTAATTAAAAATAATATTATATATATATATATATATATATATATATATATATATATATTTTTTTATATATATATAATAGTTATTTGTAGTTTTTTTGCAAATATTATTATACTTGTAAGATACTTAAGTAAAAAATAGTTAGATAAATAGATATTTCATTACTTAATATATAATTATTAATAAAATATTAATATTATATTGGAATTTCGTATTTAATTTAATTATTGTAAATAATATTATCTAATTGTAATTTTATTTTTAATATATATTTTTAATTAAAATGTATGTATTTCATAAAATAAAGTAAGATTTTTTTAAGAATCAAATTTTTATCTAAATTTTTCATTAAGGACAATTTTTATAATATTATCTTTTTCATGAAATAGTTATTAAATACATGCCAACAAGAAGCTGAGAAAAGCTTACAATAAATGCATTGCAAAAAATATGTTAATATCTCCTAATAAATAATTAAATATGCATGTAATCTATTGTACTTAATATGAATAATCAATTTTTAATATAGAAAATTAAGATTAAAAACTACTCAATATTTAAATCTCTTCTTTTATATATATATATATATATATATATATATATATATATATATATTTATAAATTAATTTTATATATATATGATTAAATATACATTATGTAAATTTGTTAGTTATATGTACAACATAACATACGACTTTAAGTATGCTATAAGATTTTTTTATTTTTTTTTAATTATACAAAATATAGTCATTGCATAAGCACAACAAACAATACTACGTTATTCACATATATTTATTTTATCAAAATAATAAAAACAATAGCAATGTAAAATAGTAGCTCAAACTCAGCATTGAGCCATAAGAACAGGATTCAACACATTTTGAGACTCCAAGTATTAAATCCGAAATAGTTAACTTGATAAGATGGATATGGAAAAGTCAAGATGAACTATAATTTGCAAGAAAGGAATATAAAAAAATTGAGAAATTAAAAATAGAAATGATAAAAAATAAAAAATGGGATTTGATTGTACGAAACTTTGATAAATTTTGATTTTTAAACTTTAAAATTGAATGAATATAATCTTTTTAACACAACTACATTAATTTTTTATTTTTGACACATTCTCATTTGCGTTTGACATGTCAGAAAAATTTAACATAATTTGGTTAAAAGTACTACGTTCATTTATTTGCAGAGTTTAAGAACCAAAATATGTCAAAGTTTTGGACAAGGACAAATAGACATGTCAAAGTGACGGGTTGGCTCACCACGAGCCGGGTTCAAAATGAGTGAACCCAACCCGGCTCACTTTCTGGTGAGCCAAAAATTTTATAACCCGGCTCAATCCATCACGGGTTGGTGGGTAAGTGGGTTGGCTCACCAACCCACCTAAAAATTTTTTTTTTAGTATTCAAATATTTAAATAAATTTTTAAGTAACCCATGAGATGACAATCATAGTAAAATCAATAACCAATGTTTTGATCATGCTCACCACCAATATATGAAGAATTATTTTCAAGAAAGTATCCATTAGTCTAAGAAAGCATGGCTAATATTACAAATTTTCTGTCATGTTATTCAACAAAATATAAATAAAAAAACTATACATTTTTTTCATGTTAATTTAGAAAAAAATGTTTATAGGACGGTTAATTGAGTAATTTACCATAAAGATTATAGTTAAAGATTAAAGTATCAACATATATATAACTTAACAATCAAATTAATTAAACATTCAAACTATTCAAATATAATTAAGCAACATTTTAACATTTAAAAATATGAAATTGTGAACAAATATAATAGGAGTAGTAAATAATTATTAAAAAAAAAATTAAAAATTAAAAGAAAATTTTTAAAAAAATAAAAAAAAATTGTAAAAAAAGTTGGTGGGTTAAGTGGGTCAACCCACCTTCAACCCGGTTCGAACCCGTTTAACCCGTGGGTTAAGTGAGCCGGGTTGAATTCAACCCACTTTTGAAAAAGTTGAATTTTTGTCAACCCAATCCGGCTCGAACCCGTGGTGAGCCAGGTTGGCTCGCAGGTTGAAACCCATTTTGACATCTTTAAGGACAAATCTCAATTTTATGTCAAAGTTCAAAGACTAAAAATATACGCAACTCTTAAAATTATTTTGATAATTATATTTTGAGCACTAAAAGGACAGTGGCATTACCAATGATGACTTTAATTAAAATTAAAATCAAATATACTTCTCTAATAAACACTAAGGAGCGACCGAAAAGTTTAGGAGGTTTAAAACAAACTTATAAAATAAGGCTTTTTATTTATTTTTTTCGAGCATTTTTTGATGTGATAATATTTATTAAATTGTCATAATTAATTTTATTTAACATTTATTTTTTGAATAGATCATAAGGTTAATCCCTTTAATTTCTTGAGACATTGATAATATTTTTATTATCTTTATATCCTAGAAACTTCTTTTTGTTATAACAACTGACACTGAAATTGTTAACATTATTCTATAAGCTATATATGCATTTGGAAAAGAATCTATTCCTTTTATATAATTAAGAATATCAATTGGTTTATCATTTTTTCAAACCTATAATTGTCCTTAAGATATTTAATTTTGAAAATAAATCAAGTTCTTCAATATCCAACAAATTATCATGTTTTAAAGATTTTTCAAGATTTAAGCTTTTTCTTTCAAAGATGTACCATCCGGTGACTTTAATTTTTTGACACTAACTAAAATCCACAATTATCTTCATATATTTTAAATTGTTCAAATCTACTTTGAAATGTGATAGTTACTTTATCTACAATATACAAAAAGTAATCAATTCTAAATGATTTTTGATGAGATTTTACAATTTTATTCTTAACATTTTTATCAAATTGTTTATTTTTGCGTCTAATATGTTTTTCATGAAGCTTATGTTCTATATTTATTTCAAAAGTAATTTCCATGGTATAAATCAATGCATTTTAAAATCCATTTTCTATGTACTTTTCAAAGAATGGAAGAAAATATTTTAATTGTTCAATAGCTTCATCAATATAAAACGAATGAAATAAAACAATAAAACCTGATTTTGGATGTCAATAAAGAAAACTCTCAAGTCTCTTTCTCCTTCTCAAATATCAATTTTTCACAAACCTGCAAAATTAATTTCAAGATTAATCATTAATGAAAATAATAAAAAAAGTTATTGTTCTTTTCAACTCGACAAAAAGTCTTTTTTCCCTAAACTTGAGTTATCTTTGAACAAATAATCCAACTTTGAATTATGTTTCAATTAATCTATTATCCACAAAAAGACTAAGCCCTAATCTAATTAATAGTTTTGGAAAAAAAAATTAGTTTCTCATCAAAATATATGCAAAAAAAACTCTTGAAACTCATAAATTGAAAAGTACCAAAAAATAAAATTGAACAAAAGAAATGCATTTCGAATTCTTAATACAAATTCAAAATAGAATAAAATCAACAGCAACACAAATAGAAAGAAAAAACATACTAATTAAAAATGAGATGAAAAAACTGGTAAACACAAGCAACATGAGATTCAAGGAATGTAATATACTAAAACTTGAACCTTAAGAAAATGATACTCAACAAATAAGAAAGTAGGGATATGTAAAAGAAGTCACAAAAAGATAAATGAATAAAATAGTATCTTGATTATAAGAGAAATAGATAACAAATAATTTATTTTTTTGTAAAAAAAATTATAATTTACTAAAAAAAAGGTTTTAACTCATTAATTATCATTTTTAATACCAATAAAAATTAACAAACACTAATAATAATTTAATTAGATTTTATTCTCAAACATAAACTTATAATTAATTTAATAAACTTATATAAGTAATAATATATTTTTTTGAGTTTTTTTTTAAATATAACTTTCTAATTAATTTAGTAGAGGTATATTAGTACTAAATATTTCTTTTGAAGTATTTTTCTTAAACATAATTTATGTAATTAATTTATTAGAAAAATATAGTAGTAAAAAAAAGTTGAGACCTTCTTTTCCTGAAGTCCTAAAATTGGGGATGTCAAATAAATTTGTACCCGCATGATTCGGCAAATAAAACCTGCAACGGGTATGAAATGGATATTGTAAATTGATACCCGCAGATAACGCGTACGAATATTTTTAATACCCGCATGTTAACAGGATGGGTACGAGTATCATAGTATTCGTACCCGTAGGTACTCGTACCCGCTATATTATAATTTAAATTAAAAAAATAAAATAAAAATGAATAAAATATTAACATATTGATTTTGAAGGAGTTATTCTTTTATCAATTAGTTTAAAAAAATCATTTTTTTTGTAAATTGTCATTCAATATTATTTAAATGATTTGTACTTTGTTTAAAATTTATGAACGTTATATATTGTATTTTATTTGAATTTACGATTAAAATATGTTGTTAAATATTTATTTTTATTTTTTTTGTAAATATCCGCGGGTACCCGTGAATATCTGTGGATAATAAAAAATTATGTGGGTACCTGCATAACGGATACCCAACGAATATGAGTACGGATACAAGATATATATTTATCCAGCAAGTAGGGTATGGAAAGCTATACCCGTACTTCACCCGTCCCATTGACATCCCTACCTAAAACGAGTGTTTTATCCTTGAGTCAGACTACTAATTTAATTTTTATATTAAGAACTTTAACCCACTTTATAAACTTTTATAATTTTGATTTTAATAAAAATTAAAATGACAATTTACTCCTCTGATAAGACTAATTTGGTTCTGATGTGAAATTTATCTACTTTATAAATTTGTGCTATTTTTGTTATTATATCACGCATTACTATAATATAAAATGGTGACTTATAAATACTTAATTTGAAAATTGATTTTCTGTGACAAGATATAATTCATTAGTAGCAAAAAAGTAATAACAATTTATACTAATAGTCATTCAAGACATGAAATGCATACTAGATAGTAATTACTACTTTCTAAATCATTTTCATGTGGGTCACCCAAATAGAACGTGCAACAAGGCTTTCCACATAACTATGAATGAATTGAGTAAACATTTATTGTAACCTAAACTTATCGACTAATCAATTTAAGTCAAACTAGTTAAAATTTATTTGATTTAAAATGTAAAATTTTATATCATTTTCAAAATTTTGGTGAATTATTTCGGTAAAGAATAATAATTTCATTCAATTAGTTTTTTACAATAATGTTTTAATTTATCAATGACTTTGGTCCAATTATATAAAGCCTAGAAGTCCATTCGTTAATCTCGAAATATGTTTATTGACATTTTAAAATGTTGAGCTAAGCAAGCTCTAAATAAACTTAAAGGCAATGAAGAAAAAAAACACACACATGTATTAAATAAAATGGGTTGTCCGAATTATGTTTAATAAAAATATAACTAAATTTGGTGCAATAATTTATATTATTTAAGACGGTTAATTAACACACTAATTGCACCAGTTAGAAGAGCTTGATTCATCTCGAATTGGTCACTTATTAAGCTAATTTGATCGACTCACTTACTAACGAGCCAACAAATTTGACTCAATTCACTATCAATTAGTAAGTTCAACGGATTAGCTCACCGACTCACCTAATAAAAAAAATACAATTTTTTTTTGGTAAAAAAACTAAATTATAATTTAGAATAAAATCTCAATAAACTTCTACATAATCAAAATACAATCCAAAATGATATTAAATTCCAAATATAAACCAAAATAAAAAAAATACAAATTATTATTTAAACTTCTACATAATCAAAATACAATCCAAAATGATATTAAACTCCAAATATAAACCAAAATAAAAAAAATACAAATTATTATCTAATAACAAATTATAAATAACCCAACCCGACTCAAATACAAAATCCAACATAATAAAAATCATTTATATCACAAGTTCAACCCATATAAACTAAGTTCGTGGTATGTCAGGTCAAAAAATAATCCGTACTGAAATTTTTAAAATATTTTCAACTCAATCCAACCTATATCCATGGGTTGATCCTCGAATTCTAACTCATTAAAACAATTATATTTGTATTTTCTTATTTAATTCTATAACGTCAAAAATTAATCCATAAAAAACTTTTATCATCAGATGCGTGTGGTGTTGTTCTAGAAAATATTTATCTATAAATTAATTTTTGGTTAAAAATTATTAATAATTTTAAAATAGAATTTAGTCATTAAAATTTATTTATATTCAAAATTTTAATATATTTTAATTTTAAGTATGATGTTAATCAGTGACCACCGTTAATTAATGTGCATTAGTATCATTACGAAAATTAAAATAATTAAATACATTAATTAAAATAGTATAAATATATAATATATTTTTTAAAAATAAATACCCTTCTAATTTTTAGATAATAACAATAACAATTTATACAAAACAAGGACTTTAAAATTTTTAAAGTCTCTATTCAAATTTTTTAGTTTCTTTTTTGTAATTTTAGATGTTTAACACTATTTTTTTTTTGCTTTGTTTTTTTATTAATTTAAATTTTTTTATGTTTAATTATATTTAATTTGTAACAACATTAAAATATAATTCTTTTATTATTTAATTGTTTTTTAATATTTATTAATGACAATTAAATAAAATATTAAATATACATGTACAACATTTATGGATATTTTGTCTTTTAATTAAAATAAAATTGTATTAATGGTTATTAAGTCAGATTTTATTTAATATCACACTTAATTATATACTTTTTATAAAATTCAGTGTATATTAATTATCTTTAATCAGTACTTTTAGTACACTAGTTAACATGATCCTAATTTTAAATTTAATATATATATATATATATATATATATATATATATATATATATATATATATTTTTTATTGTTATTTTTTTAAAAATTTTAACATATTAAACAATTGTTTCTAGAAAAGATTGAAACGAGTACGTGTTTAAGATCAAAATATATTAAAATGTTAAACATAACGTTTTTCAATTTTGATCGAATTTCAAACATTAAAATTATATTTAATTCATATTTTAATTATACAAAAATAAAATGTAACTTCCATGATTCAAATATATATTTATTGTCATTTAATTATGTAAAAGTTATGGATGGTCCAAACTAAAATAAATGTTAATTGTAAATATAAATGTTGATTAATTATTAAAAAGATACCCTCTGTTATAATTACAAGTAAATGAATGACAACAAAATTAATCATT